>Ga0207979_100006_pt1 | contig 267756 bp, 241 predicted proteins | sample LakWasM124_LOW14_2_FD_183936 | JGI IMG/M metagenome (GOLD analysis project Ga0207979, IMG submission 183936) | Freshwater sediment methanotrophic microbial communities from Lake Washington under simulated oxygen tension - Sediment Metagenome... | ecosystem: Environmental > Aquatic > Freshwater...
CGCAATTAGCCTAGAGTATCAACAACTAAGAAGAAACCTTCTACACAACTCCAAGTAGTCAAATAAAAAGCCAGCTTATCGCTGGCTTTTTTGTTTACACTTTTAAAGTAGGTAGACCTCAAAAAGGAATATCATCCTCAAAATCATCAAAGCCTGACCCAGCTGGCGCAGGTTTTGCGGCGGGAGCTTGTCTTGCTTGACCTTGACTAGGAGGTGCTTGGTTGTAATCACTATCACCGCCCTGATCCATACCGCCGTCATAACTAGCATTTGAACCGCCACCATCACGGCCGCCTAGCATTTGCATTTGGTCTGCAATAATTTCAGTCGTGTAACGATCTTGGCCTTCTTTAGTTTGCCATTTACGTGTTTGCAAACGACCTTCAACATAGACAGGGCGACCTTTTTTAAGGTACTCACCTGCAATTTCAGCCAATTTACGATACATGACAATATTGTGCCATTCAGTACGCTCTTGTTTAGCGCCTGATTTATCTTTCCAATTATCAGTTGTTGCGATACTGAAGTTACATACGGCCTCGCCGTTTGGCATATAGCGCACTTCTGGATCGCGACCAAGATTCCCAACCAATATCACTTTATTTACTGATGCCATGCTTACCCCCTCAACAATTGATACACTTGGGAGTCATCCCAATCATACGATTTATCTATTTTCAATATTACAGTACGTTCTTGTGGCAACACTGCCGCCTCAATTACGCCAGCCAGCTTGGTGAGCTTGCTTTTCACACTCACCACCATCTCTGCAGTCATCTGCTCCGCTGAGTCTTCCATGGTGTACATTTTGGTTCTCACCGCGAGTGGCGCTTGCATTGAAAATGCTAATAATAGCCATAAAAACATCATCACGCCACAAAATATGAACACGCTTGCAAAGCCGTAAACATGGGAGAGATACCCACCCAATGCACCGCCAACAAAAATCCCCAAAGACTGCGCTGTATTATAAACACCCATGGCAGTTCCTTTTGCGGCGGCTGGTGCAATTTTACTAATCAATGACGGCAGCGACGCCTCCAGCACATTGAAAGCCACAAAATACACGGTGAGTGAAGCAACAATACCCCAGAAGTAATGAATAGAAACTGAGAACATCAACTGTGCCACCAACATCATCAGCACAGCAGCAACGAACACTCGTTTCATTTGCGATTGTTTTTCAGCATAAATAATCGCTGGCACCATCAATACAAAAGAAGCCAGCACAATAGGTAGGTAGATTTGCCAATGCTGATTCTCATGCAAGCCGCTTGCACTCACAATGGCGAACGGCACCACGACAAACATGGCCATTTGTGCCGCATGCAGGGCAAAAATGCCGTAATTCAATCGCAACAACTGTTTATTCTTCAGCACATCTTTTAATCTAGCAGGTGTGGCGCTAGCATCTGAATGATAATGACTATGCACAGGGTTTGGCACAAGGAAGCGTACCACAGCAATAGCAGCCAAGGTTAGTATACCTGTTAGGGCAAATATCCCTGGCACGCCTATCCATTGATTGAGAATCGGACCACCAACCAAAGATAATGAAAAAGCAATGCCAATGGTTACCCCAATGGTCGCCATCGCTTTAGTACGGTGCTCATCGCGCGTTAAATCTGCCACCAAAGCAGTCACGACAGCAGAAACAGCACCTGCACCTTGTAATGCACGGCCAATAATAATGCCTTCAATACTCGTAGCAAGCGCCGCCACTAAGCTACCAACTGCGAAAATTGCCAAGCCTAAATAAATCATTGGTTTACGGCCATACTTATCAGAAGCCATGCCGAATGGTAACTGCAATAAGGCTTGAGTTAAACCATACGCACCTAGCGCCAATCCCACCATAAAGCTACTAGGCTTATCAGGCAAGGTGGATGCGTAAATAGCAAAAATCGGTAAAATCAAGAACATACCAAACATGCGCAAGCCATAAATGGACGCTAAGCTAAGAGTAGCGCGCCTTTCTGCTGGTGTCATATTGTCTGATGAGGAGTGTTGCGATGAAGACATGAAAAATAATTAAGCTAAATGCGTAAAAGTAGGTATATTAGCAGGTTGCCTTCATGTTAACCCGAATGTTTCATAAAATTGCATATGATCAATCGACTTTTTGCCTGGATACACTATTTAGACACAACATTGATAACATGGGTAAAAGAACCAAGACACGCCTCTTTCACAAATATTACCTGCAACATAAAATATTACGTCATCTGACGGCGTTTTATCAGACTCAATAGGTAAGCAAAAGTACAATGGATTTAGCTATATGGATTTAATTCGTATTCGCGGTGCGCGCACGCACAACTTAAAGAATATTTCACTGGATATTCCTCGCAACCAACTGGTTGTGATTACCGGCTTATCTGGCTCTGGCAAATCTTCGCTAGCTTTTGATACGTTATATGCAGAGGGTCAGCGCCGTTATGTTGAATCACTTTCTGCTTACGCCCGCCAATTTTTGGCGCGCATGGATAAACCCGATGTCGATTTAATTGAAGGCTTATCACCCGCAATTTCTATTGAACAAAAATCAACCTCACATAACCCGCGCTCCACCGTTGGCACCGTCACTGAAATTCATGATTACCTACGTTTACTGTATGCGCGTGCTGGTGATCCAGAGTGTCCAGAACACGGTAACAAGCTAGAAGCCCAAACCGTCAGCCAAATGGTGGACAGCGTACTTGCCCTGCCTGAAGACACCAAGCTAATGATATTGGCGCCTGTGGTTTCTAACCGCAAAGGTGAGCAAATTGACTTGTTTGAAGAACTTAAAGCACAAGGCTTTGTAAGGTTACGTGTAGACGGAAAAATCTATGAAGTAGATGCGTTGCCGCAACTAGCCAAAACCACTAAGCACAATGTCGATGTAGTGGTTGACCGTATCAAAGTCAAAGCGGATATGAAGCAACGGATTGCTGAATCTTTTGAAACTGCATTACGTTTAGCCGAAGGCAAAGCGATTGCGGTAGAAATGGACACAGAGAAAGAGCACTTGTTCTCTGCTAAGTTTTCATGTCCACTATGTGATTACTCACTTGCAGAACTAGAGCCGCGTCTATTCTCTTTCAACAATCCAATGGGCGCATGTCCAACTTGTGATGGCTTAGGCAATATCAACTTCTTTGACCCTAAACGTGTGGTTGCTTTCCCACATTTATCGTTAGCGGCAGGTGCTATTAAAGGCTGGGATAAACGCAACCAATTCTACTTCCAGATGCTGGCAAGTTTGGCCGCTCATTATCAGTTTGATTTAGACACAACCTTTGAAAAACTGCCAGAGCCAATTCAAAAAATATTACTGAACGGTAGTGGCAAAGAAGAAATCGCATTTAAATACTTAAACGAACGCGGTGTGTTCTATCAAAAAATCCATACATTTGAGGGTATTTTAAATAACTTGCAACGTCGCTATCACGAAACAGACTCACAAACCGTGCGTGAAGAGCTCGCTAAATACCTCAACTCACAAAGCTGCCCAGATTGCGCAGGCACGCGCTTACGCAAAGAAGCGCGCCACGTAAAAGTTGGCAATAAGAATATCCATGAAGTATGCCAAGTGCCGCTAAAGTTAGCGCTTACTTTCTTTGACACACTTGAACTAACTGGCGCAAAACTAGCAATTGCAGATAAAATTGTTAAAGAGATTAGCAACCGTCTAAAATTTCTCACCAACGTTGGGCTTGAATATTTATCATTATCACGCTCAGCTGAAACCCTTTCAGGCGGTGAAGCACAACGCATCAGGTTAGCATCACAAATCGGCAGTGGCTTAACTGGCGTTATGTACGTGTTAGATGAGCCGTCAATTGGCTTGCATCAACGTGATAACGACCGCTTACTCGACACGCTCAAACGTCTACGTGACATCGGCAACAGCGTCATTGTAGTGGAGCATGACCAAGATGCAATTATGGCAGCAGATTATGTCGTTGATATTGGCCCAGGCGCAGGCGAGCACGGCGGACGGATTGTGGCCGAGGGTACACCAACGGAAATTAAAGAGAATGCAAACTCTCTTACTGGTGAATATTTGAGCGGCAAACGCCAAATCACCTATAACAAAAAACGTACAACACCAGACCCGGAGCGCTGGCTCACAATGAGCCATGCAACGGGCAACAACCTTAAAGACGTTACCTTAAAGCTCCCTATTGGCTTACTAAGTTGCATCACGGGTGTTTCTGGTAGCGGAAAATCTACCCTCATTAACGATACGCTTTATCGTATCGTTGCACAGCATTTATACGGTAGCAGCACAGAACCAGCGCCTTACGGAGAAATTGACGGCTTAGCATTCTTTGACAAAGTGGTCGATGTAGACCAAAGCCCAATTGGCCGCACACCTCGCTCTAACCCTGCCACCTATACGGGCTTATTTACACCGATTCGCGACTTATTCGCAGGTGTACCAGAAAGTCGTGCGCGCGGTTACGGCCCAGGTCGCTACTCCTTTAATGTGAAAGGTGGGCGCTGCGAAGCATGCCAAGGCGATGGCGTACTTCGTGTTGAAATGCACTTCTTGCCAGACGTTTATGTCCCATGTGACGTATGCAAAGGCCAACGCTACAACCGTGAAACACTGGAAATTCAGTTCAAAGGTAAAAATATCCATGAAATTCTAGGGATGACCGTAGAACAAGCGCACGCCTTTTTCAGTGCGCAGCCTGTCATTTCTAGAAAACTGCAAACCTTGCTAGATGTTGGCTTAGGCTACATTACGTTGGGGCAAAGTGCGACAACGCTATCTGGCGGTGAAGCGCAACGCGTTAAGCTTGCACTAGAGCTAAGTAAACGCGACACAGGCCGTACGCTTTACATCCTAGATGAACCAACCACGGGTCTACACTTTGCGGATATCCAACTATTACTGGATGTTATCCACCGCTTGCGCGATGCAGGGAACACCATTGTGATTATTGAACACAATCTAGACGTAATTAAAACAGCAGACTGGATTGTGGACATGGGGCCAGAAGGTGGTGATGGCGGCGGCATGGTGATCGCAGAGGGCACGCCGGAAGAGGTCGCAAAAAGTAATGTTAGCTATACAGCCAAATACCTAAAGTTAATGCTTTAGTTCACAAAACCCATGATTCGGCATGCCCTATAAGCATGCTAAATCAGGGTTTGTTATTTAACACTTGGTAACAAACCTAACACTTGAAACTTACCATCTACAAGTTACGTCCCAGCCACTAAATCATCGCACTTGCCTCTTCTATCAGGTCACGATAACGCGCTATCTGTGCAACCCACTCATCACGCCGAACATTTAAGTAGGTCGAAACATCTGGATTGAGGCTATCAACAATGCTGTCCGCAGCATCACCTCGCTCCAGCCCATGCGCAACATGTACTGCCGCATAAACAATGAGTGACACCTCACATGCATTTTTGTCCATAGGCGTTGCATAATAACGTAGCGCACGCGCGATTTCATGCGGAAAACTCCATCGAATCGCAAGCTCCTCGCCGATCTGACAATGGTCTAGTCCTATCACTTCACGCTCAACAGCCTGTCGTTTCTCTGTACTGACACCAAGACACAAATCATCTACTTCAGAAGAGGTCACTGGAAACACCAAGTGAATCAGCAAGTCGCCAATGTTATGTAACAATCCAGCGATATATGGAACTTCAGATTCTTTACCTAATTGCTTTGCGATTTCACGACTAATGCTCGCAGCCACCAAACTATGGCGCCAAAATCGTTTTAAATCCAAGCTCGGTACCTCAGTAAAAGCGCCAGTAACACCGCAAGCAAGCACCAAAGAACGAATCTTAGCTAATCCTAAAATCGCAACTGCATCGTCTATATTTTTAACGGCACGGGTGACGCCATAAAAAGATGAGTTCGCCATTTTCAGCACCTTTGCAGCAATCACAGCATCTTGCTCAATCGTATTAGCCAATATATTAATATCGACATCCTCACTATCGAGCATGCGCATCACTTCCTGCACCACCTTAGGCAAGCTAGGTAAGCTAACAATCGAATTAAAAAAATCCTCTATTGGCTTCATACAACCTCTCTCACCATTAACAACTCGCCTATCTGAATTAAAAGCGTCATTAAATTATTTTATGGCACTGGTACCATATGCATCCGTGCCTGTATCGTTCCCGTACGCCTATTAAGGTAACGTGTGTACTGATGCTTATCGTAAAAACGTGGATTAGGAATCATCGCTGCCAACCTTGCAGCCTGACCCTTGCTTAGGCGAGCTGCACTCGTTTTGTAATAATGTCGTGCAGCGGCCTCTGCGCCAAACACACCATTACCCCACTCAATCACGTTGAGATAAATTTCTAAAATACGGCGCTTAGACATCGTCTTTTCCAGCATTACAGTAATAATTGCTTCTTGCGCTTTACGCCAAGGTGTTCTTTTTGTAGATAAAAACAAGTTCTTTGCTAATTGCTGACTAATGGTCGAACCTCCTGCCACAATCTTGCCTTTTTTCAGGTTTTTCTCATAAGCTTTTTGGATACCCTCCCAATCAAAGCCCTCATGATCAAGAAACTTTGCATCCTCTGAAGCAATGACTGCGCGCTTTAGGTTATTAGATATCTTTTCATAATCTACCCATTTATGTTTAAGCTCAGCCTCTGGTCGCTTTTCTTGAATAACCTCTAATCGATCTTCCATAAAAGCGCTAGAAGAAGGGTTAAATTTAATCCACCAGCAAATATGCAAAAATATCCAAACCTGATACAACAAAACAAAACTCACAAAAAGCACAGCCGCTCGTGCAAGATATCCACCTACACTCAAAGACGATGCATTAGGTTTGTTATTCATCAACCAATCTATCATTTTGCTAGCGCCCTAATCTTATCTATCACAGGCTTGGTGTCAGGATGCACACCACGCCACAAATAAAAAGCCTCAGCAGCCTGCTCAACCAACATACCTAAACCATCTGCGACTTGTGCACCATTACGGCGCGCTTGTGCCATGAAAGGCGTTTCACGACCATACATCATGTCATACGCAAGACAATTTTCAGCATATACTGTGTCAGGAATTGGCAAAACAGAATCAGTTAAACCTGTTGACGTGCTATTAATGACCAAATCAAACGTCAGCTCATTTAGCTGATCAAAACGCTCAGCCACACATACAGTATCACTTCTACTTAAATCAACAATCTCTGAAAGTATTTTTACAGCATCTTCAGCTTTAGCAAAAGTACGATTTGAAATGACTATAAGACTTGGCTTTGCTTCGACTAAGGGTTGTAGTACTCCAAAAGCGGCCCCCCCACTACCAAGCAAAAGCACTCTTTTGTTTCTAATATCAAACTTTAAGTTCTTGGTGATATCGTTAACCAGTCCTAACCCATCAGTATTATCAGCAACAACAGCCCCATTTTCCTTAAATAACAGAGTGTTGGATGCCTGAGCTCTATTGGCAAAAGGATTAACTGTGCCATTGATAAGTGCAAATTTCAAAGCCTCAAATTTGAAAGGCACAGTTACGTTTACACCTTTGTAGCCTTTTGCTATTAGATCATGAATGACTGTAGCAAAACCACCATCCACTGGTGCAAGAATACGCTCATAAGTCATGGCCTGCCCAGTCTGCTGAGCAAAAGCCTCATGAATTAAGGGAGATTTACTATGCGCAATCGGGTTACCCACTACCGCGTAACGGTCAACACTATTTAACGGCTCAACATAATGTTTGGTCATTGATTAGTTAGTCCAGGGCAAGCCAGCATGTTTCCAACCATTAATAAGCGTGCGTTGCTTTTGCTCATTCGCATCCCCTTCAAAGCCCTCTAGTACGTTATATGCATGCTGATACCCTAAAGACTCAGCAACTAAAGCAGCGTTATGAGAACGCCCTCCAGTACGGCATAAAAACATCAGTACCGCATTATTATCTACATTCTTTTGGTTAAGCTGTGCCTGTAATTGCGCTGCAAAATCTGGGTTAGCCACCATACCCGGATAAAATGCCCACTCAACATGCAAGGCAGATGGCACACGCCCCACCAGCTCCAGCTCCGCCTTGGTGCGCACATCAATCAACTGCGCCCCTGCACTGGCTGTCAAAATCTCATACGCCTCTTGTGGCGTCAACGCGCCAGCATAAGGCAATCGTTTTTCAATTGCTCGCTTTTCTGCAAGCGCAAAAATTTCTTGTATATCCATCATGATGTATTCACCCTTAATTACATGACCAAAAACAATCTGTTAACACCTTTTTCTTACACCATTACAGCTGTTCGAATTATAATAAACTATCTTTCAGATTATGCTTAATCCTGTTGATACAAACCTCGTCACCAATGCACATTTGCACCATTTTTGTGCATAAAATAATAAAAGGCATTAAATTGGTGCATTAATTTAAGGCGATTTTTATTTACCCTCTAAAATTCAAGCGTTTAACGCTATCCAGATTGGCACGTTTCCTGCTAATCTTCTGAGTTGAATTTTTACTTGTTTTATTTTAACCCACACCACCATAGGAGATTCTAATGTCAGTGGAAAATGTAATGAAATTGGTAATCGATAACGACATTAAATTTGTTGATTTTCGTTTTACCGATACACGCGGCAAAGAGCAACACGTAACAGTGCCAGTATCGCACTTTAATGAAGACAAATTTACAGAAGGCCACGCTTTTGACGGCTCTTCTATTGCTGGCTGGAAAGGCATTCAAGCATCTGACATGCAATTAATGCCAGACCCAAGCACCGCATTTATCGACCCATTCTTCGACGAGCCAACACTAGTATTGACTTGTGACGTGGTAGACCCTACTGATGGTAAAGGTTATGACCGTGACCCACGTAGCTTGGCAAAACGTGCTGAAGCATACTTAAAATCTAGCGGCCTAGGCGACACAGCTTACTTTGGTCCAGAACCAGAGTTCTTCATTTTTGACAGCATCCAATGGGATGTTTCAATGAACGGCAGCTCAGTACGCATCAACTCCGAAGAAGGCGCATGGTCATCAAACGAGAAATTTGAAGGCGGCAACACAGGTCACCGTCCAGGCGTTAAAGGCGGCTACTTCCCAGTGCCACCAGTCGATTCATTACACGACATCCGTTCAGCAATGTGTACAACATTAGAACAACTAGGCGTGCCAGTTGAAGTACACCACCACGAAGTTGCAACTGCTGGCCAATGTGAAATTGGTACAAAATTCAGCACATTGACACAACGTGCTGACTGGACTCAAATCCAAAAATACGTCATCTTGAACACAGCTCATGCTTACGGCAAAACTGCTACATTCATGCCAAAACCATTCGCTGGCGATAACGGCTCTGGTATGCACGTTCACCAATCAGTTTGGAAAGATGGCAAAAACTTGTTCGCTGGTAACGGCTACGCAGGTTTGAGCGAGTTCGCACTTTACTACATCGGCGGTATCATCAAACACGCTCGTGCATTAAACGCGATTACAAACCCAGGTACTAACTCATACAAACGTTTAGTACCACACTTCGAAGCACCAGTTAAATTAGCTTACTCAGCTAAAAACCGTTCAGCTTCTATCCGTATCCCATTTGTGCATTCTGACAAAGGTCGCCGTGTTGAAGCACGCTTCCCAGATCCAATCGCTAACCCATACTTGGCATTCTCAGCATTGCTAATGGCTGGTTTAGATGGCGTACAAAATAAGATTCACCCAGGTGAAGCTGCAACTAAAGACTTGTACCATCTTCCACCAGAAGAAGATGCTAAGATCCCAACAGTTTGCGCATCACTAGAGCAAGCGTTGGAAGCACTTGATACTGACCGTGAGTTCTTAACTAAAGGTGGCGTATTTACTAACGACTGGATCGATGCTTACATTGCATTGAAAATGGAAGAAGTAAACAAAGTACGCATGACACCACACCCAGCTGAGTTTGGCTTGTACTACTCTTGCTAATGTGTTGTTAGTTTGATCTAAATAAAAAGGGCGATCTACTCGCCCTTTTTATTTGCCTGCGCATATACAACAGCAGTAATCATTGCAAACATTAGTGCCGCATCTATATCAGCGTCAACCTAATACGATATGCATTCGTTAAACGATCACTTGCCAACAACACCGCCAAGCATAATCAATGTTGCCTTATTTAACTAACTCTAATAAACTCACCTCATGAAAAAACACTTATTCTTATCACTGATTGCCATTACGCTCTCAAGCCATGCATTTGCTGAAATTTATAAGCGTGTAGATGCAGATGGTCGAGTCACTTACTCCAACATCAAAAGCAAAGGCGCCACTCGCCTAGAGCTAGACCCAGATGCCAACACCATCTCAAATGACCGCCCCAAAGCCACAAGCCCATCTAGTGCAAAGCGTGCACCAACACCAGAGAGTTTTCCAAGAGTCGATGCTAACACTCAAAATCAACGCGATGGCAAGCGCAGAGAGATTCTACAAAACGAACTTGAAGCAGAAAAGCTAGCCCTAGAAGATGCCAAGAAGGCATATGCAGAAGGTGAGTCTAATCCTGAAGTTTATAAAACAGCAACAGGTAAAACGTTTAGAAACGTCGCTAAATTTGAAGAAAAAATGAAAGACCTTCAAGCTACTGTCGATAATCACAAAAAAAATATTGAGCTTCTACAAAAAGAATTAGACTCATTGCACTAACTCACTAAACATCAATTAACTCACATAGCCGATGCCGCACCATTTAGGTGCGCCATTGGCTTTTTTGTTTTCTAATGCTGTTATACTTAACGCATTAGAAATCAATGATTGATTAAAATAAATCAATCATTGATTCAGCAAGTTTGAATCTACACAATTATTTTACTATTGATATTCAATGAGTTAATTCTTACCGCATATGATTAGGTCATGTTTTATTAGCTTATTGATGAAACACACAGAAACTGGTCTATCTCTTGCTTATGATATGGCAATCAATGAAATGACGAGTGAAGCACTATTATGGTTCAACCAACGCCAGACCACTTTGCTGGACTAGAGCATTTAGCTACCGCAATCATCCTGCTGGATGACTATCGCGTTGCCTATGTTAATCCAGGCGCAGAAATTATATTTGCCTTCAGTGCAACTCAAATTATTGGTCAGCACATCAATGAAGTATTTCCAGATTGTGAAATATTAATGCTCGCAATCAACAATGCGATTAAAGAGCAAAGCCCATTTCGTGAACATGAGTTCACCATCAGCACTCACAGACACAACTCATTTGCTGTCACATGCACAGTCACACCAATAGAGTCTGCTGTAGCAAACCTAATACTAGAGTTCCAACCTATGGATGCTCAGTTAAGGATAGCCCGTGAAGAGCGCATGCTAATACAACAGCAAGCGAATGCGGAGTTGCTACGTAACTTAGCACATGAAATACGCAACCCGCTTGGCGGCCTCCGTGGCGCGGCTCAACTATTAGAACATGAGCTACCATCACCGAGCTTACGCGAATATACTCAAGTCATTATTAAAGAGGCTGATCGATTACAAGCGCTGATGGATAGACTTTTAATCCCACATCGTGTACCAAAGTACCAACCAACGAACATACACGAAGTTCTAGAACGCGTCCGTAGCCTACTATTAGCAGAGTCACCTCGCAGCATATTGATCAAACGTGATTACGATTTAAGTTTGCCAGAGCTAATAGGCGACCGTGAAAAACTCATTCAGGCTGTATTAAACATTGCACGCAATGCAGTTCAGGCTATGCAGTCTAGCAAAACACCTAACAGCCAAATTACGTTTAAGACGCGTGCAGAACGACAAGTGACACTCGCGAGAAAACGCTATCGTGTCGCGATTAAACTAGAAATTATTGACAATGGCCCGGGCATTCCAGCCGACATTCGTGACCGAATCTTTTACCCATTAGTTTCAGGTAGCGAAGGCGGCACAGGCTTAGGTTTAACGTTGGCACAAACGTTTGTGACACAACATCATGGCATGATTGAATGCGAAAGCGTACCGGGAAATACTCGCTTTACAATCTTGTTACCAATTGAAACAACAGCAATCAAGCCAGCATCAAAAACACAATAAACTTTCTTGGGGCGACACAAGCCTCCAAAGTATAAGTAGTACTGATAATTTAAGAATTAAACAGCAACTTGCATAATACGTAAGCATGATAGGTAAATGAGAAGCATATGAAACCAATTTGGATTATTGACGACGACAAATCAATTCGCTGGGTCTTTGAAAAAGCACTAGCCCGTACAGATCTCGAGTTCAAGACATTCCCCTCTGTAGTTGATGCGCTGAACGCACTGGATCATGAGCAACCACAAGTAGTGGTAAGTGACATTCGCATGCCAAATGGCTCTGGGTTAGATCTCTTAAGTGAAGTGAAGCGCAGACACCCCGATATACCAGTCATTATCATGACAGCTTACTCCGACCTTGAAAGTGCAGTGGCTGCGTTTCAAGGTGGTGCATTTGAATATCTTGCCAAACCATTTGATGTTGACCAAGCCATCGACATTATCAAACGCGCTGTAGAGGAAAGCACTAGACAAGCCTCAGAAAATGGATTTAGCTCGGTTGCTGAAGATACACCTGAAATCATTGGTCAAGCCCCTTCTATGCAAGAGGTATTTAGAGCAATCGGCCGTCTAAGCCGCTCGCACGCCACGGTATTAATCAACGGCGAGTCTGGTAGCGGTAAAGAGCTAGTAGCGCGCGCACTGCATCGCCATAGCCCACGTGCAGACAAGCCGTTCATTGCGATTAACACTGCAGCAATTCCGAAAGACTTATTAGAGTCAGAATTATTTGGTCACGAGCGCGGCGCATTTACTGGAGCAGCTGCAGGAAGACGTGGCCGCTTTGAACAAGCAGATACTGGCACTTTATTTCTAGATGAAATTGGCGACATGCCAGCAGATCTACAAACCCGTTTATTACGCGTTCTTAGCGACGGTCAATTTTATCGTGTAGGCGGCCACCAACCGATTAAAGTGAATGTGCGTATTATTGCCGCCACCCACCAAGACTTGGAAGAGCGCGTTAAAAATGGTTTATTCCGTGAAGACTTATTTCACCGCCTGAATGTTATCCGCCTGCGTTTACCAGCACTTCGTGAACGCCGTGAAGACATCCCGCTGCTCATCAAACATTTCCTACAACATAGCGCTACCGAACTTGGTGTTGAAGCAAAACAGCCGTCAGTTGCAGCACTTAAATATTTAAGTGCCGTGAACTGGAGCGGTAACGTTCGTCAACTCGAGAACGTATGTCACTGGCTCACTGTCATGGCGCCAGGGCAGAACATTGATATTGCGGACTTACCACCCGAACTCAAGCAAGATGGTATCAAGTCAAGTACCAATGACTCTTGGCAAGAAGCACTTGCCGCAGAAGTGACTGATGCACTCAATCGTGGCGAACAAAATGTGCTAGAAACTCGCACTCAAATATTTGAGCGAATATTAATTGAAAAAGCGCTAGAACATACGCATGGCCGAAGAATCGAAGCCGCTAACCAATTAGGGATGGGGCGTAATACGCTAACAAGAAAAATTCAAGAGCTGGGAATAGAGGAGTAAAAAGTGAGTCCAGACCACTATTAATCACATCTTTAACTATTTAGGTGATTTCTGATTAAATTAGCATCAAGGAATTGGCCTTCAAGTTTTTATGTCAGCGAAGATCAGCTAGATTTAATAGTAGACATTAGACCTTCATATCAACTCAACTAGCTATTTTGAGATGTGAGGTAACATAATATTAAAAATTTCTACTCACACAAATAAAAAAACGGCAACCTAGGTTGCCGTTTTTAGCTATTACTTTAGTTGCACTGACTTACGTCAGTCTTATCCTAGAAGAATAAGATTGCGCCTAAAGAGATAGTTTTTGCTTTTCCATCTAAAGTCGTATTTGCACGACGATCTAACTCACGCTCAGATTCTGAGTACTCAGCTACTAAGTTCAAGTGTTTTGTCAATGGGTGGTAAGCACCAACTGTTACCATTGAATCTTGTACTTCGCTGAATGTGTCACCTGAGTTACCGTCAAGTGTAGATTCACCGTATGAAACACCCAATTTAGTACCTACACCTGGAAGAGTGTATGTACCTTGAACGTACCATTGGTCTGAATCACGTGATTTACCAGCAGCATCAAAACCACCGTTTAATTGGAATGTTTGACCGATACCGTCACCTTGACCGTAGTAACCAGTTAAACCAAAACCAGCTACGTTTACGTTAGCACCGATGTCCATTGCAGTTGCACGGTCAGAACCAGCAGCAGATGACAAACCAGCTACTTTTTGTGAAATAGCAGATGTCCATACTTTACCTGATACATCACCAGCCCACTCATATGAAGCTTTACCTTCGTATGCAGATTGTGCAGCACTGCGGTCAGAACTTGTTACACCACCGAAGCCACCATCAGTTACATTCCAACCTTGTGTTAGACCAACTGTAAAGCTGAAGCCATTCCAGTTTGGTGATGAGTAAGCAACTTGTGATTTCCAGTCAGCATACATGAAACCTGAACCGATACGACCTAATGTTGTAGTGTTACCTGATAGGTTACCAGCACCACCACCAACACCTAACAATGTCATGTCGTTCAAGATAGCGTCAGATGCGTAGATACCTAGATCTTTACCTAACTTGATAGAACCCCATGATTTGTCACCGAATGTCAAGAATGCTTGACGGTTTTCAGCACGGCCACCATTAGCGCCACCGTTGTCTTGAATACCAGATTGGTTAGATGATGCACCTGGGTTCATGCTGATTGTGAAACCAACGTCCAAATCATTTTGGCGTGTTTTACCAGAAACTGATAGGTAGTTTGGTAACAAACCTGTTGTAATGTTGTTTTGTGAAGAACCGTTACCATTACCTAAACCTAAAGCAGCAGTGCCAGCACCATTATCACCACTAAATTTTGTAGTTGTGTAGTAAGCGTTTACAACACCACCGATGTCCAATGTCCAATCACCAGCTGGAATAGTGATGCCAGCTTGTGCGCTTGAAGCTGCAGCTACTAAAGCTGATGCTACTGCTAATTTAATTGTTGTTTTCATATAAATCTCCTAAAAAATATTACTATTTTTATTACTCGATTACCCCATCAGTTTGTCACCATAATAGCAACCAAACCAAAGAGAAAGTTTGCAAACTCTCTCAACGTTTACTACTTAAGTAGCATTCACTAAGAAGGTAGAGCGTAGTATGCACAAAGATATTTACCGTTACAACTAAAAGTTGGGTTTTTTGTCACAATTACTTACATTTGTTGTAAATTTGCAACATTGGTGATTTGTACCTATATCATATAGTCAGTGTTTGATACTTTACTAGTACATAAAATAAGCAAGAATCCAATTAAGGAATTAGCACTCAAGTTACTAGCAAGCACTAACAACCTCATGATTGAAATTACAAATACTCTTCTACTGTAAATAGTTTACGATGCTCTCTAATGGCAAATCGATCTGTCATCCCTGCTATATAGTCGGCCACAGCACGTGCTTTATCTACTTCTGCATATATTTGAAACTCATTAGGTAAAAGCCCGACATTTTCAAAAAAGCATGAGAACAGCTCTCGAACAATCCTTACTGCCTTTGCACTCATGCGATTCACTTTGTAGTGCTGGTATAGGTTTTTACGTAAAAATTGCTTAAGCTTTAGGTTTTGCTCAGCAATATCAGGACTAAATCCTACCAGTTGAGGTAATTGTCGAATATCTTCAATGCTGGCAGGTTGATGTTGGCCTATATTATGCGCACTTTGTGTGCACAAATCGACAACCAAGGTATTAATCATTCGGCGGATCGTTTCGTGTATCAGCCTTTTTTGCTCTAGCTTTGGATATCGGGTCCTTACCTCGGCTAAATTTTGTGCGAACAACTCGACTTTTGATAACTGCTCTACGCTGATTAAACCAGAACGTAATCCATCGTCAATATCATGATTGTTATAAGCAATTTCATCTGCATAGTTAGTTAATTGCGCCTCTAAACTTGGGCTGGTCTTATCAATAAAACGTTGGCCAACATTACCAAGCTGTTTAGCGTTTTTAATTGAGCAGTGCTTAAGTATTCCTTCACGCACTTCAAACGTAAGATTTAATCCATCAAAATCCGCGTAGCGTTGCTCTAATTGATCAACAACCCGAAGCGATTGAAGGTTATGCTCAAACCCACCAAATTCACGCATACACTCATTGAGAGCATCCTGCCCTGCATGCCCAAATGGGGTGTGCCCAAGATCATGCGCTAATGCAATCGCTTCTGTCAGATCCTCATGCAAATGAAGCGTGCGTGCAATCCCTCGTGCCATTTGAGCTACTTCAATACTATGCGTTAACCGAGTGCGGAATAAATCTCCCTCATGATTAACAAACACCTGTGTTTTATATTCTAGTCGACGAAAAGCGGTAGAGTGAATAATGCGGTCGCGGTCGCGCTGAAATGCATTCCTTGTAGATGAGGCAGGCTCATCAAAGTGTCGACCTATTGATTGTTCTGGGTTAGCTGCGTAGGGAGCAAGTGTGTTCATGTTTTTACTTTAATTTTAGGCAAAGAGTTTATAGCCAGATACATCAGTTATCCCAATAGACTAACATCTATCATTAAAGCCATTTAAACAATCAGCACAATTGACAAATGTTTAATCAACAAACCTTTGTCACAATCGCTTAACAATTACTGGACTGGAGAAAGTGATAAAGTCTCTTTAAGCTTTTTCTCATCGTAGTCACTAGTAATCACAGATTTACCTATTCCCTGTTGCAACACCAATCTAATTTTTCCATCTGCGACTTTTTTATCAAGTTGCATCAAGTCCAAATACTTTTCCACGCCTAATTTTGGCGCTTCTAAAGGTAAATTTGCCGCAGTTAATAGAGCATAAATGCGCTTAACATCCTCGGGCTTCAGCCAGCCCATGCGCTCTGACAAGTCTGCCGCCATCATCGTACCGGCAGCAACCGCCTCTCCATGCAACCAAACACCGTACCCCATTGCATTTTCAATCGCATGCCCAAATGTATGACCTAGGTTCAACAATGCTCGCTCACCTGTTTCATGTTCATCACGCGCGACCACATCTGCTTTATTTTGGCATGAGCGATAAATAGCCTCACCAATAGAGGACTCATCTAATGCCATTAGCTGATCGATATGCATTTCCAGCCAATCAAAAAAATCAGGATCTCTTATCAACCCATATTTAACGACCTCAGCCATCCCAGCAGAAAACTCACGTGATGGTAAAGTTTGTAATGTATCGATATCTGCCAACACTAATTGCGGCTGATAAAAGGCACCTATCATATTTTTGCCAAGCGGATGATTAATGCCCGTTTTACCACCAACGGAAGAGTCTACCTGAGAAAGCAAGGTCGTAGGAATTTGTATAAATGGCACACCACGTAGATAAGTAGCGGCCGCATACCCCGTTAAATCTCCAATGACTCCGCCGCCAAGCGCAATGAGTGTAGTGCTACGCTCGCATCTATTTTGAAGTAGCGCGTCATAGATAAGATTTAGCGTTTCACTGTTTTTGTAGGCTTCACCATCTGGCAATATAATTGAAATAACAGAAATACCAGCAACTTGTAATGAAGCGCTTAATTGCTCAAGATAAAGTGGTGCGACCGTCGTATTCGTCACAATTGCCACATGTTTTCGCTTTAGATGCGGCAAGATAAGATCTGCATTTGAAATAAGTCCGCGCCCAATATGAATTGGGTAACTTCTATTCGCTAATTCTACTTTTAATGTTTGCATCACAGTTTACTTTTTTACCATTTATTTTTTCAACAAGTCTTCAATATAGCTAGTTATTTCTAGTGCAGATTGTGCCCCAGTATCTACAATATAATCAGCTAGTCCAGTGTAAATTGGATCACGCTCTATATATAAGCGCTCCAACTTCTGCTTCATGTTTCCACCTTGGAGCAAAGGTCTCGTTTTATCGTGTCGTGTGCGCTGATACAAATCATTTACTTTGCCGCGTAGATAGATAATTTTTCCGCTATTTTTTAACAATGTCCGATTTTCAGGCATTAATACAGCACCACCACCAGTTGCCATAATAATATCATTCAACTGGCACAACTCTTCTATCACTAAATTTTCCCGCTTACGAAAACCATCCTGGCCCTCTAACTCAAAAATCAGTGGAATTTTCACCCCTGTTTTACGTTCAATCTCAACATCAGAATCATAAAACTCTTTATCCAACTGCTTAGATAACATGCGACCGATTGTAGTTTTACCGGCACCCATTAGGCCTATAAAGTAGATATTATTCAATTTAAAACCACCCCTATTGCTTAGCAACATTTTTATTATGTGGTGCATGCAGCTTTCGCCAACGCGGTACTACAGATAAATCCTGAAAATAAAATGCCCATCTGTTCTTGATGGGCATTTTATCAAAACTATTAGCTCAGTAGCTATTACATAACACTAACATGACTACTGTAGGGTTAAGCGCTCATCTACGATTCTTGGTGTAATGAATATCAACAATTCTGTTTTGTCATTTTGGCGAGTTGTCTTCTTAAATAAATTACCGAACAATGGCAAATCACCAAAGAATGGTACTTTATCTACATCATTACGTTCAATTTGCTCAAAAATACCACCAAGCACGGCTGTTTCACCATTACCAACAAGCACTTGCGTATTGATATTTTGCGTATCAATAGAAGGGACACCGTTAAATATTTGACCTACTTTATCCTTCTTAATATCAAGCTCCATGATGATTTTCTCATCCGGGGTAATTTGTGGTGTGACTTCTAGACTAAGCACAGCAGGCTTAAATGCAACGTTTGTTGCGCCACTGCTAGACGCTTGCAGGTAGGGAATTTCAGTACCGGCCGCAATTTTTGCCTTACTTTGGTTGGCTGTAATGACTCGAGGGCTGGAAACAATTTTACCGCGCTGATCAGTCTCCATTGCAGTAAGTTCCAAATTGAGCAATAGTCCTGCTGCCACATTATAGATACTGTATGCAATTGAACCTGCTGCATTTGCAACAGCCAAATTTGACATTAAATCAGGCTGACCATCTGAACTAGTAAACACATTACCATCGGTTAATGCTGTTTGAACTGAACCATTATGCGTACCCTGAGTTATAGTTGTAGCAGTAGTTGCCGTAGGTCTGTTACCTATAGAGCCGCTTAGCGTTGCATTAGTATTACTACCCGGCCTGCCAGTCTGAGTAACACCTAACCTAGCACCTAATGCCTTGCTGTACTTATCATCAGCAATCACAAGCCTAGACTCAATCATTACCTGCTTAACTGGAACATCTACTCGATTAATTATTGCCTGAATCTCCTCAAGCTTCCTAGAGGTATCTTGTACAAACAACGTATTAGTTCGAGCATCGTGATTGACACTACCACGCTCAGATAAAATTCTATTACGCATCCGCCCAGCACCACTAGCACCACTAGCAGTGCTTACGCCACCATTCAATATCGTTTTAAAGTCCTCTGCTTTTTGATATTTTAGTGTAAATGACTCTGTTTTTATTGACTCTAAGCTTTCTTTTTCTTGCTGTGCAGTCAACTCAGCCTTTTCTTTTGCGGCCAACTCATCTGCTGGTGCAATAAGAATAACATTGCCATTTTTTCGCTTATCCAAACCCTTACTTTGCATGATAATCTCAAGCGCCTGATCCCAAGGCACGTCTTTCAGACGTAATGTAATATTTCCTGTCACTGTATCGCTGCTAATAATATTTAACCCTGTAAAGTCTGCAATCACTTGCAAGACTGCCCGGACTTCAATATTTTGGAAATTTAAAGATAGCTTTTCACCAGCATAGCCTGGTTTTGAGCCCCGGACCAACTTGTTTGGATCCTCAACAACCTGACGCACATCAATAATGAATTTTTTATCGGCCTGATATGCTGACTGTTCCCAATTGCCTTTAGGCTCAATCACCATACGTCCATTTTTACCCTGCTTCATCGTATCCACAAAAAGCACTGGCGTATTAAAGTTCGTGACATTCAAGCGACGTTGCAAATTAACAGGCACATCAGTATTGATAAAGTCCACTTCAATCACTTTACCTTTTTGCTTGATATTGATACCAGCAGACGGATCTGACAAGTCAACAATAATGCGTCCCTCACCGTTTTTACCACGCGCAAAATCTACATTGTTAATTGAAACGGAATTTACACCGCGAACAGGCTCGGAAAACTTAGTTTCCACGTTCACAGCACTAGTAACTTCATTCGCCTGTAACAAAATAGTTACTTCGTTGCCACTTGCTGATGCGCTATAACCAACATTTTTTGTTAAATTGAGTACCATTCGGGTACGATCTTTACCCTGCGCCAGCGTCACACTTTTTAGCGCTCCCGCATCAGCTGCGATACTGTTCTTCGCTAACCCATTACCCACTTTAGGAAAATCTAATGCAATGCGAGCTGGACTCGTTAATGTAAACCCAGCTGGTGGGTTTGCTAAGGGCTGCGTAGTCTTTACACGAATACTCACTCTTCCACCAGGTAAGGTTGAATAATCGACACTCTCAATTTTATTCGTCAACCCCGACTGATCTTCAGCAAGAAGCGTTGTCGTGCCTAGCATCAAGGAAAACAACATAGTTGCTTGCAAAAAACTCGATATCCAATTATTCATTTTCATTATTTCACCTTAAATCTTACTTCCTAAAAACATGAGAACTTTCAGGACCTAATGCTATATCACAATAAATTGACCGCATTCAAACCAAGCACTACGAAATACTTTGTAATACCTTTTAAAATCACGTGTTAGTGGGGTTTTTACAGCCATTGTTAGAGTTATTCCTCTTGTAAAACGAGACTGGATGTACGTTCCACCCAGTCGCCAGTCAGATCATCTTGCACAATCTCAGTTAAGACAACTTCTCCATCCATAATTTGTGTAACTCTGCCGAAGTTTTGCCCCACATAACTACCTAATTTAACTTGCTGAACAGACTCATCCGGCGTTTTAAGTAAAGCATACGTCAACTTACTTTTAGACAGCAGACCAACATACTTTAGACTTTCAAGAGGATAAGCCTCCATTGGCTCTCTAGGACGATTCAAATTAGGTTGCAAAACACTAGACTTGTTAACAGCCTTACGTGCACGGAACGGATCAACCAGCGTGCCATCTGCGTTGTATTGCAAAACCATATATGGTTGAACTTCTGGTAAAGGCTTTACTCTTGGCTTTACATCTTTAGTAGCATCGCGCATGTATCGGTCAAGGTCATCTCCCTCCTCAAGACTGCATCCAACCTGCCCTACACTAAGCAAGCTAATAGTCAAAATAGTCATGGCAACAGGCAAGGTAAATATTCGTTTAATAAAGTCAGTCACGGCTACTGTTTACCTTTCTTACCAGATTTAGCTTTTTCACTTTCAGCTTTACGCTTTTCTGCAATTTCATTTGCATCTAAATATCGATAAGTCTTAGCAACAGCTTCCATAACCAAAGTAACATCCCTTGAATTTGGCTTAGCATCTTTGTTTTTATTAGCATCATCTTTGTTAGTGACGAAAACTTCACCTAACGTCACGATTCGAGACAATTTTGATATATCAGTCGCAAATCCACCTAGATCATGATACGCACCTGTGACCTTGATTGAGATCGGCATTTCTGCGTAAAACTCCGCCTGCGTTTCTTGACCAGGCTTAAATAACTCAAACTCCAGTCCACGAGCAAGTCCAGCCTGATTAATATCAGTTAACAATCCATCAATTTGTGAGCGGTCTGGCAGTTGTTTTAGCAAGGCACCAAAAGTCTTTTCAATTTCAACCATTTGCGCCTGATATGCTTCTAAATTAATCGCCTGACTTTTTTTCTCAAAATATACTTTTCTAAGCTCTTCTTCTTTTGCTTTTTCTGTATCCAGTGTTTCTAGGGTCGGACTGAGCACCAAATAATACCCAAGTGCCAATAGTACGAAAAATACCATCCCCAATAATACTGCTTTAACAGGTGCAGGCAAATTACCTGCGTTATTGATGTCAATATTATTAAAATCTTCTAACTTCATGATTTTCTCGCACTTCCAGCTGTCGCTTTAGTACCTGCATCATCTGTTTCTGTTATCGGCGTTTTTAAGCTCACCTTGAGCGTAAATAAGTTTTGTTTTTGCACGCCTACGGTAATAGCCTTAATTTCTATCAAAATGGGAGATTCCATCCACTCAGATTGATTAAAGTTACGCACCAATGTCGCCACTCTGGCATTGGTGTCTGCAACGCCCTCAAGGGTAATAACTTTACCTTCCTGCTTGATACTTTTGATGTACATGCCTTCTGGCAGTTGACGACTAATTTCATCAAAAACGATAACCGATTGACTTCGATTAGTCTGCAAATTCTCAACAACCTGCTTACGCTCAAGCATTGCACTAATCTGCTCTCTCAAATCTTTAATGTCAGCGATTTCTTTGTCTAACTTTGTAATCGCATTATTAAGCCGCTGATTACGCTCAAGCTGTGAGTCAACCTTACCATTGATAATAGTATAGGCCATGAACAGAATTGCACATGCAGTAACAGCACTGAACAAGGCCATCAAACCAAACTCTCGTTGCCTTTCTTCACGCCTAATTTGACGATGTGGTAATAGATTGACGCGTATCATATTGCGAACCCTCGCATTGCAAGCCCACAAGCAATTAATAATGCAGGGGCATCGGTAGCAGCCTGCTGTGGCCTGACCTTCGCACTAAGCGCCATACTATGGAATGGGTTTGCAACAATGGTATTAACCTGTGTGCGATCTTGAACTGTTAAGTCAATCTCAGGAATAGAAGCACAGCCACCTGCAAGCACGATATGATCAACGCGGTTATATTGCGTTGAACTAGTGAAGAACTGCAACGCTCTAGCAACCTCCATTGCAAGCAGTTGAACAAAAGGCTGCAATACTTCACTTTCATAACTATCGGGCAACCCTCCCTTACGCTTAGCAATTTCCGCTTCCTCTTGCGACAAACCAAAGCGTCGCTGTATTTCTTGCGTTAATTGCGCGCCACCAAAACTTTGCTCGCGTGCATATATGGGGACATTATCGTGCAACACATTGATGTGCATCATGGTCGCACCGATATCAACAATCATGACAGTTTGCTCACGTCCAGCATTAGGCAACTGCCCTGCGACCAAGGTGTATGCAGCTTCAGTAGCGTAGGACTCAACATCCATCACTATCACCTTTAGACCTGCGCCCTCAGCGGCAGCGACACGATCTTCGATTTTTTCTTTACGGGCGGCAGCGATGAGCACTTCAACTTCATCTGGATTATTAGGTGCTTGCCCAAGCACCTGAAAGTCGAGATTCACCTCTTCGAGTGAAAAGGGGATGTACTGATTAGCCTCCGCTTCAACTTGCACTTCCATGTCCTCTTCACGGAGATCTGCAGACATGATGACTTTTTTAGCAATCACAGCAGAAGACGGCAAAGCCAAGGCCACACGCTTCTCACGCGAGCCAAGCAGCTTCCAGCCTAGCTTCACAGCATCAGCAACCTTTTCAAGGTCGCCAACGTTGCCATCAGAAATCGCGTCTTTTGCAAGAGGGGAGATTGAATAGTTCTCGAGTTTGTAACCACCACGCCCATCACTAATAAGCTCAACCATTTTTACTGAGGTTGAGCTTATATCTATTCCTACTAGCGGGGGTACCGATTCTGTAAAAAAGCTGAATTTCAAATTGAAATTCCTTTTCTGATTTCGTTAGTTACGAACATTTCTAATAATTTACATTAAATCCTAGCAACAACTTTAAACCCTGTAAAGCAATTTTTCATTTATTCAAATATTTAACTTTATCTATCAGATAATTCGCGCCAACTTGCATAGCAATTTATAATAGCGTTACATTTTTATGTTTAAAGAAACCAATCACCCATGACTCCAAACAAATGGTGGCACTATCTTTTGTTAACTATCGTTGTTAGCGGGCTTTCTGCCATTGCTTTTGTCGGGATTGCTGTTGCAGTCGTTTACCCAAGCTTACCATCCCTTGAAACGCTCACGGACTATCGGCCTAAACTACCATTACGAGTTTATTCTGAGGATGGCTTTTTAATAGAAGAATTTGGTGAAGAGCGACGCGCCTACGTGAAAATCACTGACGTACCCAAAAGCATGAAAGATGCAGTATTGGCGATTGAAGATCGCCGCTTTTATCAGCATGGCGGCATTGATACAAAAGGCATTCTTCGCGCCATCAAAAACAATCTCACCGGCGTCAGTCACGAGGGGGCTAGCACCATTACCATGCAGGTGGCCAAGAATTTTTTTACAAAACCTAACGGTAAACGTACTCTTGGCACAAAAATCAATGAAGCTTTACTAGCCATCAAAATCGAGAATAATTTAAGTAAGGATAAAATTCTTGAGTTGTACATCAATCAAATCTATCTTGGTCAACGCTCTTACGGTTTTGCAGCAGCATCACAAGTTTACTTTGGCAAGCCGTTGGAAAAGTTAAATCTAGCGGAAACAGCATTGCTGGCTGGGTTGCCTAAAGCACCATCCGGCTATAACCCTTACACCCATCCTAAGCGCGCGATCGCTCGTCAGAACGAGGTGCTACGCGATATGTATCGTTATGGATTCATTGAAGAATCCGTGTATAAAAAAGCGCTTAACCAACCGCTTCGATTTAAAGCATCTAGACAATCCCGTGATTTATCAGCAGATTATGTTGCTGAAATGGTAAGAGAAAGCTTATATGCAACCTATCAAGACGAGATTTATAGTAGTGGCCTAAAAGTTTACACAACCATCCGAAAAGCGAATCAGGAAGCAGCAAATAGCGCGCTCAGAGATGGAATCTTAGATTATGACGCGCGCCAAGGTTATCGTGGACCAGAGAAACTGCTTAAATTAAATCAGGCAACCACGGATGCAGACAAAGAACTAATGACTGAAGCGCTCAGTGATATTGAAATATCAAACGGTCTCATGCCAGCAGTGATTACAAAAATTGCAGAAAAATCAATTAGCGTACATACAAAATATGGTGATGACGTTGAAATTAGTGGCAAGGGTCTAGCATTAATTGACAGGACGCTTAATGAGAAAAACCCCGAAAAGCGCCTATTAAAAGTGGGCGCTGTGATTCGCGTTCTAAACGCATCTCCATCTACCCAATCAGGTCAATGGCGAGTGGTTCAATTACCCCAAGTTGAGTCTGCGCTCATTTCCATAGACCCTGAAACTGGTGCAATTCGCGCGTTGGTAGGTGGCTTTGATTTTAATCGTAACAAATTCAACCATGTTACCCAAGCATGGCGCCAACCAGGCTCTAGCTTTAAGCCTTTTATTTACTCAGCAGCCTTAGAAAAGGGCTACACGCCAGCAACCATTGTTGAAGATGAACCATTAAGTTTTTCATCTGAAGAGACAGGTAATACAGAGTGGACACCACAAAATTACGATGCGACGTTTGATGGCCCAATCCGCCTGAGACAAGCCTTAGCAAAGTCTAAGAACATGGTGGCGATTCGCGTGTTAGAGAATATTGGTAAGGGCTATGCTCAAGATTACATTACTCGGTTTGGATTTTCTGCTAAGAATCACCCTGCTTATATGACAATGGCGCTGGGTGCGGGCTCAGCAACACCGATGCAAATGGCAAGTGCTTATGCTGTATTTGCAAATGGTGGTTATCGAGTTAATCCATATTTAATTTCTAAAATTGTAGATCATAATGGCAAACTAATTTCTAAGAATAAGTTTGTTACCGCAAAACAAGATGCACCGCGTGTTATCGACGCCCGCAATGCATTCATCATGAACTCAATGATGCAGGACGTTGTGAGATACGGCACTGCAACCAAGGCTCTACAACTCGGACGTGGAGACATTGCTGGTAAAACAGGGACGACAAACGACCATTTTGACGCATGGTTTACTGGTTATAGCCCAAAACAAGTTGCAGTGACATGGGTTGGGTTTGATAAACCTAAACGTCTAGGTCGCAACGAAACAGGCGGCTCAACTGCATTGCCGATTTGGATTAAATATATGGCAACCGCCCTTAGAAATGTACCTGAAACTGACATGCCAGTGCCAGATGGAGTGATGGCGCTACGCGTAGACCCAGTGACAGGAGTTAGAGCTGACAATGATGAGAATGGCATTTACGAGTACTTCTATCATGAGAACCCTCCTCCAGAAGCGGAGTTTTCTCTGCCAGATCTGTTTGACGGCGGTACCGATACACCATTGAACCAACCGCAGCAAATACTACAACCTGAAATCACTTTGCAGCCGAAGAACTTAGCGCCAAAAACACCTGAGCAACTATCAAGATTTAAAGACCCCAGTACGGCAAAAACGATTAAGCCTGCTGATGTTGCCAATAACAAAGATTTGACCGCAAACAAAGCCACTGAGCCAACAAAAGCTAAAAAACCTGAACCTAGCAATACAAGCACCGCTAGTGAGCAGGTTCAACAGTTATTTAATCCACATTAAGCTCAAGCACTACTGGTGTGTGATCAGAAGGGCGCTCCAACTTACGTGGCGCCTTGTCTATGTAGGCCGCTTTACATAGCGACTTAAGCGAGTCACTTACCAATATATGATCGATACGCATACCAAAATTTCGTCTAAAACCCATCATACGATAATCCCACCAGCTAAAACTCTTTTCAGGCTGGTCAAACAACCTGAAACTATCATGCAAGCCAAGATTAATTAAACGACTAAATGCCTCTCGCTCTAACGGAGAAACCAGTATCTGCCCTTCCCAAGCCGCTGGGTCATGACAATCACGGTCTTCAGGTGCAATGTTGTAGTCACCTAGCAACGCTAGCTTCGGATGCTGTACCAGCTCCGTTTTAAGCCAGCTATTTAACGCAGATAACCAGCGCATTTTATATTGATACTTATCTGAATCTACGGCCTGACCATTAGGAATGTAAGCGCACACAATACGTATTCCATTAACATCTGCGGTAATGACTCGCTGCTGGTCGTCATCAAAATTAGGAATATTATGCTGTACGTTCAGAATAGGATGACGACTAATAATTGCCACGCCGTTATAGGTTTTTTGACCTATATGCACGGCATGGTAGCCTAGCTCACGCAAGGCCTCGTAAGGAAACTTGCTATCTTCTTGCTTTGTTTCTTGCAAACAAAGTACATCTGGCTGATTAGCCGTTAACCAGTCCACCACGTGTGGTAAGCGCACATTAAGAGAATTGACGTTCCAGCTAGCTAGTTTCATAGGCCTATGATATTAAAAAAGTACGGAAAAGGTTTGCATATAGCGGTGCGCAACTCTAACACGCATCATCACATGGGTCAAAAACCAGACGATGCTGAAAACCATGCACCTGAAAATATTAAATGCACTCTCTCATGCCACAATCATTAGAAAAATATTGATCACACGCATTCAGTTTAACTGAGTATGGTAAAGTCCATTTTTTAGAAAAACAAGCCTATGATTAAAGCCGCAATATTTGATATGGATGGCTTGCTGATTGATTCTGAACGGATCATCATGCAAGCTTGTATGACTGCCGCGCAGCAAGTTGGCATCACTTACACACAAGCTGAATATGTTGAGCTCATTGGCCTGGCAGGGCCAGACTCCACGCGCGTCATGACGGCGCAATTAGGTGGTACAGATCGATTTAATCAAGTGATGGTAGGTTTAGATGCAGAATTGGCAAAGTTAAACCATACTTTTCCACTCAAGCAAGGTGCTCTTAAGCTACTCCAACATTACCAAGCCAATCACATTGTTTGTAGCGTTGCCTCATCATCCGCTACGCACCACATTACCCATCGCTTAAGCCAAGTTGGGATAATTGATTACTTTAGCCACATCTCCAGTGGACAAGAAGTGGTGCGAGGCAAACCTAACCCAGATATTTACCTACTAGCGATTGAAAGATTAGGCTTTAAAGCAGAACAGTGCATTGCGTTTGAGGATAGTGAGGCTGGTGCTCGCGCGGCAATTGCCGCAGGACTGAAAGTTGTTGTAGTGCCAGACTTAATACAGCCGAGTGAGTTTGTTAGTAAACACAGCCATCAAGTGGTTGATAGCTTGTTAGATTTCTTAGACCGAATGTAAAGGCCTCATATGCCAAACATGCTCTGTCGCGGCACATTTACCTTTTAATCCACCCGCAACATCTACGCTGGCAAGCAAAGTTAAATCGTAGCTGGTTTGGTAATGCAGCTTCACCTCACCAGCCTCTATAGAAAACGGTGGGCCAGCCTGCAAAGCTTGGTCATACTCAAAACAAACCAACAACTGAGGCGCTGGGTAGGTAAGGGCCATTAAATGCGCAGCATAATCTTTACGCATCTCCGCTGGCAGCGCCACCAAAGCCGCTCGGTCATACACAGCATCTACACCCCCCAACATATCGGGCGACACATGAAAAATATCGCCAACAAACATATCGAGATTAAGGGTGCTGTAATGTGTGATTTCACCTAACTGACTAATTGTTGGTATTAAACCAAGATTTTTAAATAGCTCTTGGATGGCAATTTTGCTTAGCTCGGCACCGACAACGCGATAGCCTTGTGCAAGTAACCAAGCAATATCTAATGTTTTGCCACAGAGAGGTAAAAATACTCGGGAACCATGTTTCAAATTAAGGCTGAAGAGGTGTGCGACCAATAACGGATTAGCTTCAGGTAAGTGAAAGCCTATTTCGTTTTTTTGCCATTTTTGGTGCCAGAAGTCGTGTTGCATATTAAACTCTCGTAGAGTGAGCAACTTGTTTGCCCACAATGTTTATAGCCACATAAATTACAAGATAGCGCATCATCGCTGGCCATGCCAACCTGAAGCACAACTTATTCATCATACTCAATTACAGAAGCGAATTATTTTTGCGCAATGACAATGACCCAAAACATTACGTGACACAATTGATGAAAAAGATAATTTTGGCAAATGTTTTTGTAGGTTTGTCAGGATTAGGTACAACAAAATACACTTGCGGAGAGTGCGTGGGCAAAAAGTTGCTCACCCTACTTGGCTTATTTGGACAAATAATATAAGTTAAAAGCCGCGGAGGAATACACCTTCGCGGCCCATCAACTTTAGACAATCAGCCTCTAAGCTAGACTAGGCGCAGGGCCATTTTTCAAGTACTACATATGTATTATATGCAAGCGCGGAAAAATGGCCGAAGCAACAACTTATAGCGACGAAGATAATAGTTTAAGCCATGCCATTATGACGCAAAAGTGCATCCATACTCGGCTCCCTACCTCTAAACGCCACAAATGACTCCATCGCTGGGCGCGAACCGCCTTTTGACAGCACTTCATTTTTAAAGCGTTTACCTGCTTCACCTGAAAGTACACCCATCTCTTCAAATAGGCTATAAGCATCGGCTGATAGCACTTCTGCCCATTTATAGCTGTAATACCCAGCAGCATAGCCGCCTGCAAAGATATGGCTAAAGCTATTGGGGAATCGGTTCCATTTAGGTGGGCGAACTACAGCGACTTCATCACGCACTTGTTCGATTAAATCTAAAGCAGTCTGTTTACCGTTTGGGTCAAACTCGCCATGTAGGCGCATATCGAACAGTGAAAACTCTATTTGACGAACGGTTTGCATACCGGCTTGGAAATTTTTAGCCGCCACCATTTTGTCGAACAATTCGCGCGGCAATTGCGCGCCAGTTTCTACATGAGCCGTCATATGGCGTAAAACATCCCATTCCCAGCAGAAGTTTTCCATAAACTGGCTTGGCAGTTCTACCGCATCCCATTCCACACCCTTAATACCAGACACACCGTATTCATCTACTTGCGTTAGCATATGGTGCAGGCCATGACCAAACTCATGGAACATGGTGATGACGTCATCGTGTGTGAATAACGCAGGCTTGCCACCAACAGGTGCTGAAAAGTTGCAGGTAAGATACGCCACAGGCAACTCGATACCATGTTCTTTCTGGCGACGGCTGATGCATTCATCCATCCATGCGCCACCGCGTTTATGATTGCGTGCATAAAGGTCTAAATAGAAATAAGCGATAGGCTGATTTGCGCTGTCTGTAATTTCATAAAAACTTGCATCCGCATGCCACACAGGCGCATCAACTTTGCGCACTTGTACGCCAAAAATGGTTTCGGTGACTTTAAACAAACCAGCCAGCACTTTATTTTCTGGGAAATACTGTTTCACTTCTTGATCAGAGAATGCATATTTTTCAACACGCAACTTTTCACTCACATAGGCCACATCCCAAGCTTGCATGTCGGCAATACCCAGTTTAATGGCGTATTCTGTCAGCGCTTGCATATCTTTCTGCGCATAAGGTTTGGCGCGTTTAGCCAATGTATTTAAAAACTCGGTGACTTGTTTCGGACTATCAGCCATCTTGGTCGCAAGTGAGAGCTCTGCAAAGTTGCTAAAGCCGAGCATTTGCGCTTCTTCGCGCTTGAGTTTGAGAATATCGCCAATTAAGCTTGTGTTATCCCACTCTGGCTTGCTCAATTCTGAAGCGCGTGTGGCATAAGCACGGTACATGGTTTCACGTAGCGCGCGATTATCTGCATATTGCAACACTGGCATATAAGATGGAAAGTGCAGGCTAAACTGGTAACCTTCTTTACCATCAGCTGTTGCGGCTTCTTTGGCGGCTTCGATTGCGTCTTCTGGCAAGCCAGCTAAATCAGCAACATTTTCAACGAGATGTTTAAAATCGTTGGTATTGTCCATGATGTTTTCTTCAAACCGACTACTCAACTTAGACAAGGCTTCGCTGACTTCTTTAAATCGGGCTTTTTGCTCAGCAGGTAACTCAGCGCCGCCTAATTTAAAATCACGTACTTCGTTATTGATAATTTTTTGTTGCGTAGGGGTGAGGTTGGCAAATTCCGCACTGGCCTGAATCGCTTTAAACTTCGCGTATAAGCGCTCATCTTGTGACAAATCGCTATAAAAATCGGTGAGTTTTGCCAAATTGTCGTTATAAGCTTCGCGTAGCGCTGGGCTGTTTACCACCGCATTCATATGACCGACTTGGCTCCATGAACGACCCAACTTCTCACTGTGATCTTCTAATTTAACAGCAAAGTTATACCAAGTGGGAGCCTCTTTGCTAGTAGCAAGCTCCTCAACTAAAGCACGCCCTTCAGCAATAAGAGTATCAACAGCGGGGCCGACATGCTCCGGCTTGATTTCGTTAAATTTAGGTAAACCTGAAAAATGTAATAATGGGTTTGACACAAACAATCCTTAATACTGCGTTAATTTAGTACAACATTAATTGATAAGACGTAGACACAATGGGTAACGATAGGTTTCTCCATTGCTAGTTGAGATGGCGGCAACAATACATAAAACAACATTAAATAGCCAAATAATTCCTAACAATAAAAAACCAACCAGTATTGCAATCAGAATCCCCGCTACAAATTGCGCCAACAAAATAGTAAGCTGAAAATTTAATGCCTCTTTGGCTTGCGCTGACAAATACTCGTTGTCATCTTTTTTGAGCAACCAGACAATCAAAGAAGGAATAAACGAAAATAAAATGCCGCTCAAGTGGGTAATAGTGGCGATGTTCTTATCGTCATTACTTGGTACTAATATCACGTTACTCATGTCAGCATCCTTTCATTAATGAATCTGATTAAATTTAATCAAGCTGAGTTCAATTTTTTCTATATCGGTGAGACCTAACACTTTACGTGCTTGCATTTTCAACTCGGCGAGCTGGCTATGTAGCACTTGCTGTTTAATGCTAAGAATATGTGATGGATGCATAGACAATTGCTGCAACCCCATCCCTAAAAGCAACTTAGTAAATCTTGGGTCACCCGCCATTTCGCCGCACACAGACACTTGTTTACCAAGCTTAGCGCCTGCTTTTATCGTCATTGAAATCAATTTCAATATGGATGGATGCAAAGGATTGTATAAATGCGCAACAGAATCATCAGTCCGATCTATTGCCAAAGTGTATTGAATTAAATCGTTAGTACCTATCGATAAAAAATCCAACTCATTGGCAAACGCTTCTGCATTAATGGCTGCTGCTGGAACCTCTATCATGCCACCTAGTGCAATATTTTCATCAAATGGAAGACTCTCTTTACGTAAACTTTGTTTTGCACGCTCTAGCAACAGCTTAGTTTGGCGCAGTTCAGAAAGCGTACAAAGCATAGGAATTAAAATCTTAATATTACCGAAATGAGAGGCACGTAACAGGGCTCTCAATTGTGTATGAAATATTTGCGGTTCTGATAAGCATAAACGAATTGCACGTAAGCCTAAGGCTGGATTTGCGCAATTTACAGCGGTGTCAGAATTAGCCTGCTTATCCGCACCTAAGTCCAAGGTACGAATCGTAACCGGTGCACCTTTCATCGCCTCAGCCACAGCCTTGTATGCAATAAACTGCTCCTCTTCATCCGGTGTATCGTGGCGATTCATGAAAAGAAACTCTGTTCGATATAGGCCAATGCCAGTCGCTCCCGCAAGTTTTACTGCTGCCACATCCTCTGGCACCTCAATATTCGCTAACAAATCAATACTGACGCCATCGATAGTGACTGCCTTTGTGCTCTTGATGCGCTTGAGTTTTTGCTGCTCCAACTCCCACTGGTCTTGACGTAATTTATACTCAGCCAAAATCTCTTTTGACGGACTGACAATCACAATGCCCAAATGACCATCAACAATAATCAGTTCGCCATCATTGATTAAATCACGTGCGCGCTGTAAAGCAACAATCGATGGAATATTAAGACTGCGCGCCAAAATAGCAGTGTGTGAAGTCACCCCACCAACATCCGTAATAAATGCTGCAAAATTATGCTGCTTAAACTGGATAGCATCTGCTGGGGAAATATCGTGCGCGACTAAAATCAGTTTTCTTTCCTGACTCACCGCACTCATTTGCTGCTCTGTACTTAGCTGGCTAGGATGTCCCAATAAGGCTTTAATAATGCGCTCTACGACTTGTACAACATCCTGCTTACGTTCTCTAAAATACACATCTTCAATTTGCTCAAACTGCTCAACGATATCATCCATTTGCAGCTTGATTGCCCACTCAGCATTACACTGCTCGTTTCGGATAATATCCTTAGGAATTTCTGTTAAAGATTTATCTTCTAACATCATCAAGTGCGTACCTACAAACGCACTTAACTCTGCTGGTGCATTTTTACGTAAACTATGATTAATTTGCTCTAACTCAGTCTTAACAGTTGCGATCGCCTCGCTGAATCTATCAATTTCAGTTTCAATTAAATGTTTAGGTAACTGATAATGGACGACCTCTAACAGCGCATTAGAAACCAGATGCGCCTGTCCAATAGCAATGCCGCTAGATACAGCAACGCCATGAATACTGAAGCTAGGGTTCGTCAAACTACTCATTCATCCTCACCGAAACGGCTATTAATTAGCGACACTAATGTATCGATTGCAACAATTTCATCAGTTCCATTCGCTTCCAACGTCACGATGGAACCCTTTGCAGCAGCCAGCATCATTACCCCCATAATGCTTTTAGCATTCACTCGGCGACCATTTCGCGTAATCCACACCTCACTCGCAAACTTGCCAGCGGCTTGCGTGAGTTTGGTGGATGCACGCGCGTGCAAGCCTAATTTATTAATAATTTCCAGCTCTTTACTAATCATGCTAATGGACCTAGTTATTTTAATTTCTATTAATTGGAAGAATCTTGCTCATAACGCTTACATTCTTGGCTAGTAAACTGCACTACACCTTCACGGCCACCACTAATGGCTTTTTCTACAACAACGCTCAGAGGCTCATGCCGATAAGTCATTGCTCGCACTAACATAGGCAAGCTGACGCCAGCAACACCAGCAACTACATCTGGCTGCAAAAGCTTAACCACGATATTACATGGTGTTGCGCCGTACATATCTGACAGCACCAACACACCGTCGCCGCTGTTTAACTGCTCAACCATATTAAGTGCTTTGGGCAAGACAACACTTGGGTCATCTTTCCCACCGACTGCTAATGATGCAATTTGTGCAGGTTCACCACCCAACACATGGCTTGCGCACGAGATCAGGCTCTCACCCAATGTGCCATGCGTCACAATCAAAATACCTATCATCGTTTACTATCAATCCTGTTTATTTTAATTCCTGGTTTTATTTTAACTCTTGGTCTTACTTTAACTCACGGTGCCGTGTTAACACCTTCTGCTTATCTTTAAAATATTGACTTAGTTGTTCCACCAAAAACACAGAGCGATGCTGACCACCAGTACAGCCAATTGCCACAGTCAAATAGCTACGGTTATCCAACACAAAACATGGTAACCATTTCTCAACATAATTTCTAATATCATGCATCATATCCGCCACAGTTGCATGATCTTTCAGAAAGTCCTGCACCTTCTCATCACGCCCGGTCAAGTCGCGTAAAGCAGGGTCGTAATGTGGATTAGGTAAGCAACGCACATCAAACACAAAATCAGCATCCAATGGTATGCCATGTTTAAACCCAAACGAGGTAAACAATAATGTTAACCCTGCATGCTCTATCGATACCACCTCTTTCACCCAGCCGCGCAATGTATTGGCACTCAAATAGCTAGTATCAATCACATGCCCAAGACTACCCAAACCACCCAGTAAGTCACGTTCTAGTGCGATACTTTCCGCCAAAGTAATGGCGTCTTTACTGAGTGGATGCTTACGTCTTGTTTCACTAAACCTTTTAACCAAGGTTTCAACATTTGACTCCAAAAACAACACCTGCACATCTATGTTTTTTGACTTCAGCTGATTGATATGCACTGGCAGGGTTTCAATGGCAATACTACGGCTATCAATACTGATGGCAATGCGTTTATGGTCAGCATCTAAATGATCAGCAATCGTGGCCAACATGGTTGCAGGTAAGTTATCAATACAGTAATACCCGCTATCTTCAAGCGCACGTAACGCAATACTCTTTCCTGACCCAGAAAGACCTGTGACAATAATCAGTTGTTTCATGTATTGATAAGCCCTAATAGAGAATTACTTGTGTTGCTTCATTGCACGCTGTTGACGTTGCATCAATTGCTTCGTTGCATTGACACCTCGCAACAATAGCATGTGATTACGCACAGCAACTTCGACTAACACAGCAATATTTCGCCCTGCCGCAATCGGAATATGTACCTTGGTTACTTTTAACCCTAACACTTCTTCATGCTGCGTTTTAATACTTAGTCGGTCCAGCATCTGCAAAGTTTGCAAATCTGCTTTCTCTAGCTGAATAATTAAATCCAACGGCTTGGTAGGCTTAACTGCATTATCACCAAATAAGGCGCGTATATTTAAAATCCCCAGACCACGAACCTCGAGAAAGTCCTGCAGCAAAGCAGGGCAACGTCCTTCAATACGCTCAGGCGATATTCTGAAGAAATCAACAATATCATCAGCAATCAGGCGATGCCCGCGTGAAATCAACTCTAATGCAAGCTCACTCTTACCAATAGCAGCCTCACCTTTAATCAGCACTCCAAAACCCTGAACCTCCATAAATACGCCATGCACGCTGATGGTCTCAGCCATGGCTTGCGCTAAAAAGTGGCTCAAAATATCCATGAGCTCGGGGCTACGAAGTGTAGAGGTAAATAATGGGACGTTGTGAAGATTGGCCGCTGCTAATAATATATCGAGTACGTTCTCACCGTTAGCAACAATGACTGCCGCCAAGTCGGTAGAAAACAGATTGTTAATTGCGCGCTCTGCGTCAGCAGTCGGCAACTTGGCCAGGTAATCCATCTCAGCACAACCTAACACTTGCACTCGATTTGGATGTACAAAGTTAAGATGGCCTATCAGTGCTAGGGATGGTTTAGTAACGGTTTCGCTAGTGAGAGTATTTGACCCGCCGTTGAGTCCTGCAACCCAACTTAATTTGAGTTTACGGCGGGTTTCTTTGAATAGCTCAGCGACGTTGAATTGAGCCATATTTAAGGTAACAAAAAGAATTAAATACTAAAAACTCAGTCAATGTTTTGATGCTTAACTGCACCATTCGCTTTGTGATGATCCGCATTTTTTTCTTTATGTTTCACCACTTGGCGATCCAACTTGTCGGTCAACATATCGATTGCACTATACATATTCTCATCTTGGCATTCTGCGTGTAAATCATTACCAGGCACATGCAGTGTAGCTTCAACCTTTTGAGCCAGCTTTTCGACACTCATGGTCACTTTGACATCGATCACATGATCAAAGTGATTGCTGATTTTAGTTAGTTTGCTTGTGACATAGTCACGCAAAGCGGGCGTTATTTCTAAATGATGACCTGTTAATTGTAAATTCATGACTTGCTCCTTTTGAAAATATTCCGCAAATATTAATTCTTAGAGATTCGTGATTAACACTTACTGAACAGTTTCAGTTTACAACTTTTCATTAGGTCTGTGGCAAGGAATACAACAATTTTTTGCGTAGACTTCAACAATCAAGCTATAACGTTTTTCTTAAGCTTGCTGGTGCAATATTCATTGACTCACGATACTTTGCAATCGTGCGCCTTGCGACAACAATCCCCTGCTTTGCCAGTAAGTCAGTAATCTGATTATCTGAATATGGTTTCTTAGGATTTTCTTGGTCTACCAACTGTTTAATCAACGCACGAATTGCGGTTGCAGAACAAGTACCGCCAGTATCTGTCGCAACCGAACTGCCAAAAAAATATTTGAGCTCAAAAATACCACGAGGGGTTAGCATATATTTATTAGTCGTCACACGCGAGATTGTTGACTCATGCAAATCAAGTTCGTCTGCAATTTCTCTTAACACTAGTGGCCGCATGGCGACTTCACCATACTCTAAAAAATTACGCTGCCTATCTACAATCGCTTGCGATACTCGCAAAATGGTAGAAAATCTTTGCTGGATGTTTTTAATCATCCATTTGGCCTCTTGCATTTGGCTTTGTAAATACTGACTAGAGCTATCACGGTTGCGTTTCAAAATTCCAGCATACAGCTGATTGATTTTAAGTTTAGGTATCACACTGTCATTCAAACTTGCAATCCATATACCCTTTACTTTTTTTACAATCACTTCATGCTGTATATAGTGCTCTGAACCTATATGACTAAAAGCACTACCAGGACGCGGGTTTAAACTGGTAATTAATTGCTGCACCTGCTTTAAGGTGGATTCATCACAGCCTAACTCTTTACGCAGCTTCACAAAATCACGCGACGCTAATACCGGCAGATAATGCTTTGCAACTAAATTAGCCAAGGTTAAATGTGGCGTAAATTTAGGCAACACCTCAAGCTGCAAAAGTAAACACTCACTTAGACTACGCGCACCTACACCTGCTGGATCCAAGTGTTGAACGTGACGCAACGCAGTTTGTAGCTCAATCGTATCAATCTCCAACTCTTCAGGCATCAGCTCAGCAATTTCTTCTAGCGACTGCTCTAAATAACCATCATCGTTGATACTATCTACCAACATTAAGGTAAGTGACTGATCGCGCTCTGATAGTGGCATCAGTTTTAACTGAGAAAGCAAATGTTCACGCAAGCTCGTTTGCAACGTTTCTTGCGGTTTAAAATCGCTATCATCATCTGCTGGCATAGTATTTTCATCCCAGCGACTGCCATTTGAAAACTCATCGAATTCATCACCAAACTCAGCAGAGAAGGTATCCGCGTACTCGGTGCTTGTTACTTCAAACTCTGCAGACTCTGTCTGCTCTGTAGTATTAGATAAGGAAGGCTCTGAGCCACTAAACTCATGCCCAGCTTCTTGATATTCGGCATCAAACGCGTCAGATTCTAATTTATCAGTATCGTTAACAGCTTCTGCACTTTGCGCATTTGAATCGGCGCCCTCAACTACCGACTCAACTTCATTGCCATACTCATCTTCAGTGTCATCACCTCGCTCTAGCAATGGATTGGTTTGCATCAATACATCAATTTCTTGATTGAGCTCCAACGTTGAAAGCTGCAATAGACGAATCGCCTGCTGTAACTGCGGGGTCAGTGATAGATTCTGTGAAAATTTAAGTTGTAAACCTTGCTTCATAGGCGGAAATCTTTACCTAAATACACTTCTCTTACGCTTTCGTTCGCAACGATTTCACTTGGAACACCCGATGCAAACACATGTCCTTGGTTCACAATATAAGCGCGGTCACATATCCCTAATGTTTCACGCACGTTATGATCAGTAATTAACACGCCAATATTGCGAGAGCTTAAAAAACGGATAATTTGTTGAATATCAATCACCGCAATTGGATCAATACCTGCAAATGGTTCATCTAATAAAATAAAGCTGGGATCAGACGCCAAACAACGGGCAATCTCTACACGACGTCTCTCACCACCAGATAAACTAACCGCAGCACTGTCACGTATATGCGTAATATGTAACTCTTCAAGCAAAGACTCTAGACGCTCAGACATTTCTTCTTCTGAAATATCCTGCAATTGTAAAATTGCTAAAATATTTTCGGACACCGTTAATTTGCGAAAGATTGATGCCTCTTGTGGCAAATACGACAAGCCCATTCTTGCGCGCATATGAATTGGCATACGGCTCAAGTCTGCCCCATCCAAGCCGATTCTACCCGCATCCAGGGAGACCAAGCCAACAATCATATAAAAGCTAGTAGTTTTACCCGCACCGTTGGGGCCCAACAAGCCAACCACTTCACCGCTTTTAATCGATAAAGAGATATCTTGCACAACCGTGCGCGCACCGTAAGATTTACGTAGATTTTCTACAATTAATTCGCTCATTATTGTTCACTTATCATGCAGTTATTATTTTGAATAATCATTGAGCGTTGCCCGCATTTTTACTGACTTCTAAAGTACGGCTGAACCTTGAGTCTTTTACTGTTGGAATAGCACCACTGCCACTAGAGCTATCCGGCTTCGCTTTACTAGGTGGAGCAACTGGCTTAATCTCAACAGGCGCCTTTTTGTTTTTAGGCTGAATCACCGCACGGACACGACCTGTACCAGCGGTGGAGTTCTGCGAACTACCGCCAATCACTTCAGCGTACTCTGCGTTTGCATCGTACATAATGTAATCACCATGCACAACGTCTTCACCGCGCTTCACCCATGCTTTCGTATATAACTGCACTTTATCCATACGGCCATCGTACTCAATACGCTGAGCACTACCTTGAATGTATTCATTCTTACCCTCCAGCTTTTGTCTGAAAGTAGTAGGGTTACCTAAAGAAGTACTGTGTTGAAACCCTTCTTTATCCTCGCGCACAACCAGCTTGTCTGCATGGATTTCCAAAGTACCTTGCGTTAAAATCACATTGCCCGCATACGTGCTAATTTGTTTAGCATCATCCACTTTCATGGTATCTGCCTCAAGGTCAATCGGCTTATCACGGTCTGCTGCCTCTGCCCACACACGACCACTAAGGCCTAACATCAAGATACCAGATAACAAAAGAGTCAATAATCTATTAATTTTAATCATGAAAAGCTGCCTATTCATAGCGTCTCCGAATGCGCGCATTGTTATTTGGTTTGTCTGATTGAACCGTCACAGCGGGCTTACCCACCTTAGGCTGCTGAATGTTCTTTTGATCTGATGTCAAAGTTTTTTTCGCTTTCGGTACTGGCCGCTCATAATGTGCACGCACTTTGTGCAACAAAGTGACGGTTTGCTGGTTTTTTTCGTAAATTAATCCTGTCGCATACACAACTGTGCCAGGCGCTTGTTTAATGACCACAGGGCGGTCTGTCGTCGCATACTCTTCATTTGGTAAAATTTTAAGGTAATCTGTTTCTACCGTCATTTCCCCCTTATCACCAAAAGCTTCCCGCATGACCAGCACATTACCAAACACTTCAACTTGCTCACCATCGCTGGAAATATTACCAGTGTCCCCTTGTAACTTAGTATAAGGTTTATCCTTAGCAAACTGTGTAAAACGTGGCTTAATCAAATCTGTGGTATCCACATCAGGAAAATGCTTCATCTCAGCTGCCGCTAATTTGTATCGCAGCGCTCCATTGATATCCGTCTTTGTCGTCTCAAAATTACTCATCATATAGTCTGGGTCGTGACGACTACTGCCATCCAACTTAGGTAACTGAGGCTGAACCGACTTATCTATCCAAAATGTGAGCAATGCTAACAATAGCAACAACGCTAATGGGAAAACAATCGCAGATTTCGTGCCTAGTTGCATACCTAAACACCCGCCCCGTTGAGACTAGATTGCATTAACTGTTTAACCATGCAGATGCTACTCTCCACCTAATTAGAAATACTAGCTTGTGTTAAAAAGCGTGCCATTTGTCCATCAAACGTGCCTTGCGCCTGCATAATCAACTCACACACTTCACGCACCGCCCCTCTGCCACCTTGTTTTTTTGTCACATAATGCGCATGCTTGAGTAGCAAATCTGGCGAATCAGGCACGGCAATCGCTAGGCCACATTTCAGCATTGGCGGCAAATCTACAACATCATCCCCCATAAAGGCACATTGAGTCGCTTCTAAACCACTCAACTTCATTAAATCTTGCAACGCAGCCAACTTATCTTCCGCACCCTGATAAAAATGCGCTACGCCCGTGCTTTCAGCACGCTTTTTAACGACCTCTGAAGTACGCCCAGTGATAATGGCCAAGTTAACGCCTGTTGCCTTCAATAGCTTCATACCTAAGCCATCATGCGCATGAAAGGTTTTATACTCTTGGCCATCGTCACCAATAGTGAGCCCACCATCAGTCATTACCCCATCGACATCCAGCACCAATAAGCGAATGTTTTTCAAACGCTCGGTTAGGGCTACATTATTTTGCAACACACTCACCTAAACCACCTTTGCCAATAACAGGTCATGCATATTCAATGCACCGACCAAATAACCACCATCATCCACGACTAGCAACCCATTAATCTTACGTTGCTCCATTACCTCAACCCCAGAAATCGCAAGCTGATCCTGATGAATCGTACTGGGATTTGGGTGCATCACATCAAGAATCTTAGAAGTCATCACATTTACATTTTGCTCAAAAGCACGCCTTAAATCACCATCAGTAAAGATACCAATCGGCTTATTTTCGGCATCAATCACCGCAGTCAACCCCAAGCCCTTGCGCGACATTTCGAGCAAAGCCTCAGCCAAGCTTGCCTGAGCCGGCACATGAGGTACATCACTACCCGTGCGCATTAAATCACTGACTCTTACCAACAAACGGCGTCCCAAACTACCGCCAGGGTGAGACCTCGCAAAATCCTCAGCAGTGAAATCACGTAAATCCAACACACACAGCGCCAAGGCATCGCCGAGTGCCAATGCAACGGTTGTACTTGAAGTTGGTGCCAACCCAAGCGGGCAAGCCTCTTTACTGACGTGCGCACTCAAATGAACATCTGCCGCTTTTGCCAAGCTTGACGCATCATTTCCAGTAATGCCAATAATGCTCGCACCCAACCGCTTTAATGGAGGAATAATGGCTAAAATCTCATCACTTTCACCTGAGTTGGAAAGCGCAATGACCACATCCTCTGCAGTAATCATTCCTAAATCACCATGACTCGCTTCCGCCGGGTGCATAAAAAAAGCTGGTGTACCTGTACTCGCCAATGTAGAGGCGATTTTACCGCCAATGTGTCCGGACTTACCCATACCGCTGACGACCACACGCCCTTTGCATTGCAAAATCAGGGAAACTGCTTCACTGAAGCGATGATCTAAACGGTGCGCCAATGCATCAATCTCGCTTGACTCTAATTGCAGAATCTCTTTTGCCAATGCTAGCGTTTGTGTTTGATCTACCGATTTCAGCTCGCGTGACAATTGTGAGGTTTTAATCTGTGATGACTGCGCCATAAATTTATCTACACTCAAATTTTATCTACACTTTAATCATTTACGTAATCACTTTGTAACAATTAAAGATTTAAGCAACTAGTATAAAAGGGAATGCTTTAGTGATAAAGCCTAAAGCATGTCTAATATGGGAATATTGCCAAAAATAACTAAAAATAATTAGTTGTAGGCATAGTTTTTGCTAAAGCTCCATATTTTTTACAAAAAATTGAGTAAAATCGAATAAGATATTGCTCGATTTGATGTGCTTTGTGAAACAATAGATAACCTAATAATTTAACAATAAAAATCAGTTCCCAATAAAGACAATATGTCCGGCACACTACCTTTAATTCTCATGCTGCTCATCAGCTCAGTGCTTGCTGTTGCGCTTTTCCGCAAGTTACAGCTACCTGCGATGCTCGCTTATTTCCTGGTAGGTCTTGCACTGGGCCCACACACATTTGGCGTGCTGCCGGATGATGAAGCGAGTCGTGAATTTGCAGAATTTGGCATTGTCTTCCTGATGTTCAGCATCGGCCTAGAGTTCAGCCTACCTCAACTATATGCAATGCGCAAAAAAGTACTAGGTCTTGGTGGAGCACAAGTGTTTATTACCCTAGCGCTCAGCATGTGCATTGCAAAACTGGCTGGTGTCAGTTGGCCCGCTGCTTTTGTGATTGGTGCCGCCCTTACCATGTCATCAACGGCAATCGTTTCAAAGATTCTCGCAGAACGCATTGACCTCAATTCTAGGCATGGTCGCTTAAGTATTGGCGTACTGTTATTTCAGGACATTATCGTTGTTCCTGTTTTAGTACTGATTCCTGCACTCGGGGCAGCAAACGCGAATCTCTTTGACGTATTAGGGCTTGCCATACTTAAAGCAATTGGCATGTTGTTATTTTTGTTTACCGTAGGCAAATGGCTGATTAACCCACTATTTAACTTGGTAGCAAGCCAGCGTTCACGCGAATTATTTGTGATGAATGTATTGATGGTAACTTTATTAGTGGCATTTGCAACTAAAACAGCAGGGCTATCTTACGCACTGGGCGCATTTGTTGCCGGCATGTTAATTTCTGAAACTAAATATCGCTACCAAGTGGAATCAGACATCGCACCATTCCGCGACATATTGCTAGGGCTATTTTTTATTAGCGTGGGCATGCTACTCAACATTACCGAAATTATTCACCATATCGGCGTAATCCTGCTCACGCTATTCGGGTTCATTTTATTCAAAGCCGTGATTGTGACCGCCGTGGTTCGATTTGTTAAATACGAAATCGGTGTTGCGATACGTACCGGCATTATTTTGGCGCAAGCTGGTGAGTTCGGCTTTGTCATTTTGGCGCTGGGCGCAGAGCAAAAATTGATTGAAGGTCCAGCACTACAAATTACCTTGGCTGCTGCGTTACTTTCCATGGTGATTGCACCTTTCCTCATTCAGTACAACGGGCGCATTGCACGCCGTTTGGCACGCAGTTACACCCGCAACAGCAGCCAGATTATTGAAGAGATTGACGAGGGTAGTAAACACCTGCATAACCATGTGGTGATTTGCGGCTATGGCCGTAGCGGTCAATATCTCGGACGCTTCTTGAAAGAAGAAAACATCCCTTATGTGGCCTTAGATATTGACCCCTCTAGAGTGTTGGACGCCGCCGCCGCCGGTGAAAACGTGATGTTTGGTGATGCTGCAAGACGTGTCGTACTAGAAGCTGCAGGGGCTGCAAGAGCTAAAGCCCTCATCATTAGCTATGCAGACAACCGCGCGGCGATGAAGATTTTGCATATTGCACAAGAAAGCTACCCGCAACTACCAGTCATCGTTCGCACTGTGGATGATTCCAATATGGAAATCTTACGTCAGGCCGGCGCAACAGAGGTAGTGCCAGAGATTTTAGAAGGTAGCCTGATGCTAGCTTCGCATGCACTGATGCTACTTGGCGTACCATTAAATCGCGTAGTTAAACGCATCAGAATGTTTCGTGAAGAGCGTTACAGTATGTTTAAAGGCTACTTTCATGGTATTTCAGACACAGAAAATGAAGGCCTCACTAAACAAGAGGTTAGACTTCACTCGGTCATCATTACAGCTGGCGCATACGCGATTGGCAGATGTCTCAACGATATGCAATTGGATAGCTTTGATGTCAGCATTAAAAATATCCGCCGCCCCAACACCAAAGGCGCACCTATGTCTAACGAGAGCTTGCTCGCAGAAGGTGATGTAGTTGTGCTACTAGGGCAACCAACGGGTTTAACCAATGCAGAAAATGCATTGCTAATGGGCCGTGTCGCTAACAAATAAAGCTTTAAAAGTTGAGGATTAAATGTCTAAACAACACACCATGATTATCGGCGGTGGCATTGTCGGCTGCATGACCGCAATGGAGTTAATTAACAAAGGCCATCGCGTCACCATTGTTGAGCGAAATCAAATTGCCAGCCAAACTTCCGGTGAGTCTTCTTGGGCCGGCGGCGGCATTATTTTTCCATTACTGCCATGGCTGTATTCAGAAGCGGTCAATACCTTAACGCACAATAGCGCTGACTTTTACCGTTCATTATCTCAGCAACTAGAACACGAAACAGGCTTTCCATCCGATTTTGCACAGTCAGGTTTTTTATTGCTCCCTAAGTTTGACCTCGACGCGGCTAAAACATGGTGTGCACAAAACCAACTCAGCTTCCAACCAGTAAAAGCTGCCGCTTTTGGTGTGCAATCACCAAGCGGCGAAGATGGACTATGGTTGCCTACCGTATGCCAAATACGCCCACCTTACTTGATGCAGGGCATGCGTAAATGGTTAGAGCAACACCATGTAACGATGCTTGAACATACTCAACTTATGCCTCTAGAAGAGATGCAAGAACTGAATGAGTGGCAAACGACAAGCGGTGAGAAACTCAGCGCAAATCAATTTGTGGTCACCTCTGGTGCATGGAGTTTCGATTTACTGAAAGAAACCAGCGCAAAGCTCAACATCAAGCCAATGCGTGGACAAATATTGCTTTACAAGCCCATTAAGAATCTAGAGCAAATGGTGTACAGAGAAGGCTTCTACATGATTCCTCGCTTAGATGGCTACTTATTAGCGGGTAGCACACTAGAGGATGTTGGCTTCGATAGCGGGGTAACAGAAGACGTGCGCGAAGAGTTACGGATAAAAGCTGAAGCCATTATGCCAGAATTAAAAGGCCAGCCCATTATCAAACACTGGAGCGGCTTACGTCCAGGCACCCCTGAGAACCTTCCAACCATAGGCGCGCATCCGACCATCAAAAATCTGTTTTTAAACACTGGGCATTTTAGATACGGGCTTACCATGGCGCCAGCCAGTGCGAAGTTAATTGCAGCCATCATATCAGAAGAAAAACCAAGCATAGATGCAACGCCCTACGCCTGCGCTTACTAATTTAAGCATGCCCAAGCCTTATTGGTGCAGCGACGTAGAATCAGCAAGCAAATATATATAATATCTTTTCAGTAATTTGGCGTATTTACCTATACGTAAATTTTAAGCGTTGGTAAAATAGTGCTGATAATACAAGGCTTTTCACGGATGAAAAGCCAGCAAGTAAATTAGGACAGAACATGCTGCTAATGATCGACAACTATGACTCATTCACCTACAACTTGGTGCAATATCTAGGTGAGCTTGGTGAAGAGGTATTGGTTTACCGTAATGATGAAATTGATTTAGCCAAGGTTGCAGAACTTAAGCCTGACCATATTGTGATTTCACCAGGCCCTTGCACACCTAACGAAGCTGGCATTAGCGTACCACTCATCAAAGAGTTTGCAGGCAAGATACCTTTGCTAGGTGTTTGCTTAGGTCATCAAAGTATTGGTCAAGCGTTTGGTGGCAACATCATCCATGCCAAGCAACTGATGCATGGCAAAACCTCACTTATCCATCATAAAGACATTGGTGTATTTAAGGGGCTTCCTAACCCGTACACGGCTACACGCTACCATTCATTAGTGATTGAAAAAGAAACCTTGCCAGATTGCTTGGAAATTACAGCATGGACAGATGATGGCGAAATCATGGGCGTTCGCCATAAGACGCTTGCTGTTGAGGGGGTACAGTTTCACCCTGAGTCTATCCTTACCGAACATGGTCACGCGCTTTTAAATAACTTCTTGAAAGCTTAACCAATGAGTTATGCGCAAACGCTAAACCTGTTAATCAAAGGTGAACACTTAAGTTTTGAGGCAATGCAAAGCTTGATGCATCAAGTCATGGCAGGCGAATTAACCCCAGCACAGATTGCTGGTGTATTGGTTGCGTTACGGATTAAAGGTGAAACGGTAGATGAAATTGCCGCTGCCGCTAGCGTCATGCGCGCACTTTCAACCAAGGTGAACATTCAAGATGCGAATCATCTAGTAGACACCTGTGGCACAGGTGGTGATGGCATACAAACCTTTAACATCTCTACTGTGAGTGCGTTTGTTGCGGCAGCCGCTGGCGCAAAAGTAGCTAAACATGGTGGTCGCTCAGTCTCATCCACTTGCGGTAGCGCAGACGTATTAGAGGCATTGGGCGTTAACGTGAACTTAAGCCCAGAGCAAGTGGCCAACTCAGTTAATCAAGTTGGCTTAGGGTTTATGTTCGCACCCAATCACCATAGCGCAATGAAACATGCCGCACCAATACGTCGCGAGCTTGGTATTCGTACGCTTTTCAACTTACTTGGCCCTCTCACCAACCCAGCCAACGCTAAACGCCAGGTCATGGGTGTATTTTCACCAGACTTAACCGCTAAATTAGCGCATGTGCTCAAGCAACTGGGTAGCGAGCATGTGATGGTGGTATGCGGTGCTGACGGCATGGATGAAATCTCATTTACAGGTGATAGTCATATTGCTGAACTTAAAAATGGTGAAGTGCATGAATACACCGTGAATCCAACCCAATTTGGCTTAGATTTACACGAACTAAGCAGTATTAAAGTGAATGATGCGCAAGAATCTAAGGACATGATTCTAGATTTACTCGCTGGGAAAACAGGTCCAGCCAGAGACATTGTATTGCTTAATGCAGGGGCTGCAATTTATGTTTCAGGCATCGTATCTACATTAGCAGATGGCATTAAAACTGCCGGAGCCATGTTAGATAGTGGAAAGGCAATGCAAAAACTACAGGCGCTCATCAGCACGTCAAACGCATGAGAGTTGATGCTAAATACTGGCTCATCGCACTTGGCTTAGCATTTACTTTATTTGGCTGCAATCAGCCAAGTGCCAGCGATACCCAGCAACTTCCAATTGCAGAACATACAGACCTAGCTGCGGCCAACAATGCTAGTATTGAACAAGCTTTTGCCTCAAAACTAAGCGATGTACAAGTCACTGGCACTGGCGTTGTCATTAAACTATTACCTGACGATAGCAAAGGCGCAAAACACCAAAAGTTTCTAGTTAAAATCAACGCTAAGCAAACCTTGTTATTTGCACATAATATAGACCTAGCACCAAGAGTGCCTTTACAAGTAGGCGATACAATTTCGTTTAATGGTGAGTATCTATATAATCCAAAAGGTGGAGTGATGCACTGGACCCACCATGCGCCTAAAGGCGGCCATGAAGGCGGATGGGTAATACACAATAACCAGAAATATCAATAAAGACGATAGGAGCTTTGCTCCTAAACCAATACATCTACTACCAGTACATTTATTACCAATTCATTTATTAATGTAATAGCGAAAGCATATGTCAGACATTCTAAATAAAATCATTGCAACGAAAACGCTTGAGGTTGCTGCCGCCAAGGCGAAAAAACCACTAGAAGTCATACAGGCAGAAGCCTCCAAGGCAATTGCAGTAAGAGACTTTGTTGGCAGCATCCGTACTAAAATTGCGAACAAACAAGCGGCAGTGATTGCCGAAATCAAAAAGGCTAGTCCATCTAAAGGTGTGATTCGTGCAGACTTTAAACCAGCTGAGATTGCAGCAAGCTACGAACAAGGTGGTGCAGCATGCTTGTCAGTACTGACTGACGTAGAGTATTTCCAAGGTTCACCAGAGTATTTAAAACAAGCCCGTGCCGCATGTCAGTTACCAGTGCTACGCAAAGACTTTATGATAGATCCGTATCAAGTTTATGAAGCACGGGCGATGGGTGCTGATTGTATTTTACTGATTGCTGCAGCCATTGATTTAGCCAAAATGCGTGAACTAGAATCAATTGCCCACAGCTTAGGGATGGCGGTTTTAGTAGAAGTCCATAACGGTGAGGAATTAGACCTTGCGTTGCAACTCAACACCCCTCTACTTGGCATCAACAACCGTAATTTGCGTACGTTTGATGTCACGTTAGATACGACCCTAGGCCTATTGGCACGCATTCCAGAAGGCAAAATCGTCGTCACTGAATCGGGTATTTTCACCCAAGAAGATGTCGCGCTCATGCGTAAAAATAATGTACACACTTTCTTGGTGGGGGAAGCATTTATGCGACAACCAGACCCAGGCGCCGAGCTTGCAAAAGTGTTCGCTTAAGACAATTATTTAGAATGCATATACAACAAAGAACACTGCCGAACACACTGATGGCAACGTTACTTTTTACTGAGGTTTAAACATGAGCTACCCTTATTCTCGCCCACGTCGCATGCGTAAAGATGCATTTTCACGCCGCTTGATGCGTGAAAATGTACTGACGAGCAACGACTTAATTTATCCAGTGTTTGTGTTAGACGGTGAAAACCGCATTGAAGAAGTAGCCTCTATGCCAGGCGTCAAGCGCCAAAGTATTGATGTATTACTTAAAACAGCTGGCGAATGTGTCGCATTGGGGATTCCAGCCATTGCCTTATTTCCAGTGGTTGATGCGCAATTTAAAAGCTTAGATGCCGCCGAAGCCTATAACCCAGACGGTTTGGTACAACGTACCGTGATTGCACTGAAAGCAGCCTACCCTGAACTGGGAGTAATTACAGATGTTGCTTTAGATCCATACACGACGCACGGACAAGATGGACTCATTGATGACTCAGGCTACGTGCTTAATGATGAAACCATTGAAGTCTTAGTCAAACAAGCCATCTCTCATGCCAATGCAGGTGCGGATGTAGTTGCGCCTAGCGATATGATGGATGGGCGCATTGGCCAGATTCGTGAATCATTAGAAAGCACGCTAAATATCCATACCAAAATTCTGGCTTACTCTGCTAAATACGCCTCTGCGTTTTATGGCCCGTTTCGTGATGCGGTTGGCTCTGCTGCTAACTTAGGCAAAGGCAATAAATACACTTATCAAATGGACCCTGCTAATAGTGATGAAGCCATGCAAGAAGTTGCTTTGGATATTTCAGAAGGTGCAGATATGGTGATGGTTAAACCTGGCATGCCATATTTAGATATTGTACGCCGTGTTAAAGATGAGTTTGGCGTACCTACATTTGCATACCAAGTTAGCGGTGAATACGCAATGCTAAAAGCAGCAGCTCAAAATGGCTGGCTGGATGAAAAAGCATGCGTGCTAGAAAGTTTGCTGGCATTTAAACGCGCGGGGGCTGATGGCATTTTAACTTACTTTGCGATGGATGTTGCTCGCTGGCTCAAGGACTAGCAATTCTCAAAAGTTAATGATTTCAGTCATTCAAGTTGAGTAAACGCCTCATAGGTGAGCGCTTACTTAACTTGCAGCAATCAAAGCCTTTAATCCGTCGATGCCTACCCGATCAGCGTTACTGCCATCTGTTGCACGCTTGGTCGGGACACGAATATCATCCACCTCAAACACACTCAACTTTATCAGCCCCGTATCCATTTCCAATGTAAACACCGGCACGGTTTTACGACCATCACCTCTTTTATCACGCTTACCATCATTCATAATGCGATAAGATTTCTCGTTTACATCAAAGGGAATCTGCTGGTTCAGTAGAAACATCTCAACTTCTTTTATGCTGTCCGCAAATAAATGAATATGGGTTTCTGATAGCAAGCCTGCTGTACCATCCAATACTGGCCCAGTGAGATACGGATTAAACCTTTCTAACATCTGCATTGTAAATAACGCATTCCTGCGTAAGTCACGTAAGTTTTCTGGCTGCTCTTCACTTAAATACAATGCGTTATAAAGCTTAAGCTCTTCCTCCACCTCGGCATTAGATGGTAGGCTGCTACTCTCCAATGCACCTAATTGCCGCCCAGCTTTCTTTTTAGCATAGGCATAATCTGATATGCCATCTTCTGCCATCATGCGCGCGGCTTGCTGTGCCACTAACTGACGAATATGTTGTAAGTTTTCTTTTGCCATTATTTTATAAATGCTATCGTAAGCATGCCTCATCATTGAAGCCATCGTAATAGTGAATCATGCACTCTAGAGGACTAGGTAGCAGCATCATGCGATTGCTTGCGTAGCATGTAATGCTAAAAATAGAAGCTTACCCTTTGATTTTCACGTCGAGTTGCTTAAGTTTACGGTACAAGTGTGTACGCTCTAGCCCTGAAACCTCAGCCAGCTTGTTCATATTCCCAGCAACCGACTTAATATGGTAATTAAAATACAGTCGCTCAAAATCATCTCGCGCTTCACGTAAGGGCTGATTGAGATTAGTCTCTATTTCTAGGATTGAATGTCTAGCTCCATTCACTGTAGCCAAAACAGTCACCTTAGTTTCAGGTTGCAATCCACCATCAAACTGATGCATCACCCTGTTAACATCATCTAAAGTGATCTTATCACCCAAGCTGGTTTGAATCAGATTACGCACCACAGCATCCAATTGTGCGATATCACCGGGCCAATTAGCATTACGTAAAGCATTTAATGCAGCAATGTCAAACTCACGGTAAGGCACATTGGCAAGCTCAAACTGCAAGTTAGCAATCGTCACCACTAAATCAGGAATATCTTCCTTATGCTCTTCTAATGCTGGCACCCGCAATGAGACAGCGGATAGAATTTGTAACAGATTATGGTCAAAAAGGCCTTCGGCTTGTAATTTCTGCAAGTTGTGGCTAGTTCCACAGATGACACGCACATTATATTTCTCAGCTTTTGTAATCAAAAGCAGCAAACCTTTTTGTTCGGTTTTATTAAGCTCTGCAATTTCCGGTAGATAAACCACGCCATCATTGGCAGAGGCTAGTACATCTAGCGGCGCAGTCACAAGCTGACTATATTCAATCAACTCTAGCCATGGCGTATTGGTATTATGCAAAAAGCGCGCGCACAATTCAGCCCCACACCCAACAGGCCCGATCAACAAAACTGGGCTAGGCGCATCACTCGAGCTAGAAGCAATTTTGTCCAAGCGCTCCTTTAGGGCAACAACAATAGGGCTTTTACCCAAACTAATCAAATTCATCTCTGACTTGGGTAGTTGCTCACTATGCTTCAATGCAGCAGCCACTGTTTTAAGCAGTTTTTGTAGCGCAATCGGCTTCTCTAGAAAATCAAAGGCACCAATACGGGTCGCCTCCACCGCGGTATCAATCGTGCCATGTCCAGACATCATCACCACCGGCATGGTCAACAAACCGCTATTCGCCCACTCTTTCAGCAAACTAATACCATCACAATCAGGCATCCAGATATCGAGCAACACCACATCGGGGCGTTCATGCAAACGCATAGCACGCGCAGTGGCGGCGTTTTCCGCCAACTGCACCTGATAACCTTCATCTTGCAAGATATCACGCAACAGTTCGCGTATACCTATTTCATCGTCAATCACTAAAATATGTTTTGATGCCATACGATTTTTGTATCAATAAGTGTGTTGTTTAATTGAGTAATAGTGGGATGCTGATTGTAATGATAGCACCCGAGCCATTTGCTTCATTGGATAATACATTTTCAATTTTAATATTCCCCTTATGTTCCTCGATGATTTTTTTAACAATCGCCAAGCCTAAACCAGTACCGTGCGACTTGGTCGTCATATAAGGCTCAAACACATGCAACATCATCTCAGCAGGGAAGCCGCCACCATTATCTTGTACAGTGAGTATCAACATACCATCATCAACAGAGGTTGTAATCTGAATCATTGGCATTAAAGTCGATGCTAATGCATCCTGCGCATTCTGCATGAGATTATGCAGGACCTGCCTTAGCATCGTGCTATCACCTTTTATTAGGCAAACTGTATTTGTGAGTGCTAACTTAACATTTATTTTGGGTACATCATAAAAAGAAACAATCTCTCTAATTAACGCATTGAGATCTAAACTTTCCAAATGTGGGGTTGGAGAGCGCGCATACTCACTAAACTCATTCACCATTTTTTTCAGCGCATCCACCTGATTCACAATAGTTTCAGTTGAACGCTGTAGAATTTCAGCATCAGCTTCTTCTAATTTGTTATGTAATTTATGCGCCATGCGCTCTGCTGACAACTGAATGGGCGTTAGCGGATTCTTGATTTCATGTGCCAATCGTCGCGCCACCTCACCCCATGCCGCATCGCGCTGCGCCTGCACCATCGCAGTTGCATCATCAAACACAGCAACATAGCCCCCATCCGGCAGGCGCGTTCCACGTAATGTAATAATTTTCTTACCGTGCGCAGTGGCTAACTCTATCTGCACTTGCACCTCTTCTTTTTGTGTACTTTTCTGTGGATTTTCCTGCTGAATACTGTCTGCAATCGTCTGAAAAAAGCTCGCAAGATTGGGCTGTTTTTCTATAATTTTTTCTGGCGTGAACCCAACATAGCCCTCAAGAGAAACGCCCAGTATGTTAACAGTAGCTTCATTAAAGGTACGTAACTCACTCCGCTCATTGAGTGCCAAAACACCTGAAGACAAATGTGCCAGAATTGTTTCTAAATACCCTCGAGCTGCCTCAACCCGCGCACGGTTTTTATCAGCTGCTTTAGTAGCATCACCTAACTGCTGCGTCATGCTATTAAACGATTGCACCAATACGCCTAACTCATCTTTACCGTGTGCAGGTAACATTGTGCTGTAATCGCCACTAGCAATTGCCTTAGTGCCTTCTGCCAGCACGGTAAGTGGTGCCGATAATCGGCGACTCAACACAAACGCAATCGCCACCGCAGTAAACATAGCCAGCATCATCACTAAAGTCAACGTCAGTGCAAACACTTCTCTTAATGCCGTTCGGCTATATGACAGCTGCTGATAATCTTGATACACGTCCTGTACTGCTTCCGCCGTTGTTGCTAGCGACTTAGGGACTGGTTGTAGCAACTGCAAAATACGCATCTCACCTGAAATATCCTGCACACTGACAGGAATCAATACACGCAAATACAAACCTTTACCGTTAATCGGCTCAATGTTGCCATAAATTCGCTGGCGCGCCTGTCTAAGTTGCGTCACACTCGGCAGGTCAGGCAGAAAACTGCTGGCGTCGCCACTGGATACCGCCAAAATTCCACCTTGTGGCGTAAAAAGCGTTGCGTCCTGAACCCCACTCTTCTCACGCAAATCGTTGAGCATGGAGAAGTGCGTATTGGCAGGCTGAAATGCCAAGCTCGTCGCCATGCTTTCGCCTTTTTCCTTCACATCAGCCAACATAATCTCAAGCGCAGTCTGGCCAAGATTTAATCCACCTTCTAACGCAGACTCCACCTTGACGTTAAACCATGACTCTATCGATCGTGTTAAAAAATTAACAGACACTAGATACACAATCAAGCCAGGAATAATCGCCATTAGTGCAAACGAGCCAAGCAAACGAAGCGTGAAGCGACTCCCCATCACACGCTGACGGATATTACGATACAAACTAAACAGCTGAACACCAATCAACAAGACCAGCAATACAGCCAAGGCAATGTTTAATGCAACCAAAAGCGTATAGTGTTCACCAGATGCCGCAGTATTAGCACTTGCATTTGATAGCAAGTACAGCAGCAAACCTCCTAGTAGTGCACTTGTAAATACAATGTATTTCATTTGAATAAATTAGGCGTCCACTCAAAACGTTGCGAACTAATTTTCCACTCGCTTGAAGTCATTCCTTCTATTTGTAAGGCTTTAGGTAGTTTTTTCTGATCTAAGCGCATCAGTAAAACTGCTTGATATCGCTCACCCTTTTCAACATCAGCTTCCTGAAAAACCTTCATATCCTGAATAATCGACAAATCCTCAAGCGCCTCATCCAAAGTTGCATAGGCACGCTGCTGGTCATTTCGCATCACGATGTATTGGCGAGTAAGTGCGTGATAACTTAGGCTGACATGTTGCACAACTGTCGCAACTTCATCATCAAACCAGTATTTTTTAGGCGTCAGCAACTGAAATTCAATCAAAAAATTGAAAACAAAACCTTTAAGAATCGCCTTCTCTATTTCAGAACCAAAGTTGATTTCCGCATCAGCATTCAGCAAATAATCATCTTCATACACCGTTAAATTTGCACTTCTAAGGCGTAAACTACTGCCTTCAGCAAGCACTGAACTTGAAAACAACACCAATGCGACTACGCAAAAAATGACCTTAATTTTTTTGCAGTAGTGCATAAAAGAAACCGTCATGTGAATTAGAAGGAATTAGCTGGCCCTGCATATGTGTAATATTCTGATGCGTACTATCAAGTACATTATCAATCGACAATTGGGTGGCATCTGGATGCTTCATTAAAAACTGATCTATTTGATCTTGATTTTCTTCTTTAAAAACAGAGCAAGTGACGTAAAGCAATTTACCACCCTTCGCCAGCATCTGCCATAAGGTTGGTAAAATTTTAGCTTGCTGAGCGGCAAACGAAGCAACATCAGCCTCTCGCCTTAACCATTTGATATCAACGTGACGCCTAACAATACCCGAGGCAGTACACGGCACATCGGCAAGAATTCTATCAAAAGGCACACCATCATACCAATCAGTTGCAGAAGCATCGCCAACCAACAGATTCGCCTTTAAATTTAGTCGCGCCAAATTACCCTGCACCCGTTGCAAACGCACCTCATCACTATCTAAAGCCGTCATCTGTACATTAGCCAACTCTAAAATGTGCCCTGTCTTACCGCCTGGTGCACAGCAAGCATCCAACACACGCATTTCAGCTTGAGCATCAATTAAATGCGCAGCTAATTGCGCACCGTAGTCTTGCACAGACACTACTCCATCAGTGAATCCAGGTATCTTTTCAACGGCAATTGGTTTAGTCAAAACCACTGCCTGCGCACCAACTTGCACAGCATCAATTTCACTACGTACTAACAATTGCAAATAATCTACGGCACTAATTTTTTGTACATTCACACGTAAACTCATCGGCGGATGCTGATTACCTACCGTTAACATCCCTTGCCAATCATTTGGATATTGAGTTTTCAATTTACTAATCCACCACTGAGGGTAGGAATAACTCGCGACTTCATTATTCTTCAACTTGGCAGCTAATTGCTCTTTTTGTCGTAAAAAGTTACGTAAGATTGCATTCACCAAACCCTTTGCCCAAGTCTTGACAGGAGGTTTCTTTAGCTGACTAACCGCATGTACAGCTTGATTGACTACCGTAAAAGCATCCGCTTTATCATGCGTCAACTGATAAATTGCCACTAACAATAAAGCATGAATGCGTTCATCAGCCAATGGCTTCTCTAGCAACGCTCTCAAATAAGCATCAATTTCACCATAAAAGCGTAAAGTGCCATAACTCAAATCGGCCGCTGCACCTTTTTGTTGCGGGGTTGCGTCAGGGAAGTATGACAAGGCTGCAGGCAATGCAGTCGTAAGATTGCGGCCTGAAAACACTTGATGAGCGGCATCGGCAGCGATTTGTTGAGAAATATACAAAATTAGTTTCTATTCATAATTGCTAAAACACTGATTTTACTTGATATCCACTCAATTAGGGTTAAGCTGTTAAGATGTTGTCATCTTACAGCCACGCCAGTGCGTTGTATGATTTCGATTCACAAGGAGTTATTCATGAACAGAACTAACATTTTAAAGCGCGTCCTTATTGCTGGGTTGATGCTTGCCTCGACAAGCACAGTCTTTGCAGCTGACGTAGGGGTATCAATTAGCGTAGGACAACCAGGATTTTATGGACAGATTGATATTGGCGACTATCCATATCCACAACCGCGGGTAATCTACAGAGAACCTATCATTGTGCATCGCCACGTAGAAGTCTATGAGCCTATGTATCTACGCGTTCCACCAGGTCATTATAAAAACTGGAAGCGTTACTGCAACCGATACAACGCTTGCGGTCGCCAAGTTTACTTCGTTCAAGACGGCTGGTATCGCGACGACTTCGCACCGCGTTATCGCGAACGTCATAGTGACAATCATCGTGGAGACTATGATGACCACGGTAGAGACAATCATGACCACAAACGTGGGAATGGTCACGGAAAAGGTAAAGATAAGCACTAAACGGTAACTTGACGGTGGTGACAGCGTATACGAAGCCTCCGTTTATACTACCCAAGTAAAATATCAGCTAGTGATTAGCCGATATAAGGTGAGGTGAAAAGGCACTACTAATGAAAAACTAGTTAGTAGTGCGTTGCCATTACCATCAACCTTGACACTCGCTCTTCAGTGCTAGGATGCGTACTAAATAAACGATCAAATGAGATACCAGATAATGGATTAATAATCATCATCTGCGCAGTTTCTGGGTGAGCCTCTGCCGTTTGGTTTGTCACCTGATGTGCATAATGATGAATTTTCTCTAATGCACTAGCCAGTGCTTTTGGGTCGCCACTAATCTCTGCACCGGCTTTATCTGCCTCAAACTCACGTGCGCGCGAAATAGCCATCTGAATCAACGATGCGGCCAATGGTGCTAGTAGCATCACTAATATTCCTACGACTGGATTCAAACTACGCTCTCCATTGTTATCGCGGCCACCGCCTAATAACATGCCGAACTGGGCGATAGAAGCAATTGCACCAGCGACAGTTGCTGAGATGGTTGAAATTAAAGTATCTCGGTTCTTTACATGCGCAAGCTCATGTGCCATCACGCCACGCAGCTCTCTCTCGCTTAAAATACGCATGATTCCGGCTGTTGCAGCCACAGCAGCATTTTCTGGATTACGTCCAGTAGCAAAAGCATTGGGTTGAGATTCGTTGATGATATAGACTTTAGGCATCGGCAACTGCGCATTTTCTGCTAACTGACGCACCATTTGATAGTAACTTCGAAACTGCAGATTGTCCGCAGTCACCTCTTGCGCCCCATACATCTTCAATACAGCCTTATCTGAGAACCAGTAAGCATAGATATTCATGGCACCCGCAAGCAGCAAAGCAACCATCATACCGCCTGCGCCACCGATGGAGGCCCCTACCATACCGAATAAGGCAACGATAGCTGCCATTAAGACCGCTGTTTTTAACCAATTTCCAAGCATGTTTTCATCCTCATTTATGTACTCTTGTTACATAAAGTGGTGACAACTTTACAAAAATCAACCGTCTAGACTAGAGGTAAATCGATCACCAGCTTTTAAGGCATGTCCTTGTATAAATGCTTGAGCACTCAATCGTTTACCGCCAGGCGCCTGAAGCTCAGCAACGCGCAACACACCTTCGCCGCATGCAACTAAAATCCCATCATGCACGCCTAGCACCTCGCCAGGCGCAGCATCAAGTAAACGCTCCTCACTGATGACCTCAGGAGCAACTGTTGCCATCCAAATACGGCAAACCTCTCCACGCAAAACACTTTGTGCCACGGGAAATGGATTAAACGCACGCACTTGTCTTGATATTTCAACAGCACTTTTTCGCCAGTCAATTGCAGACTCTGCTTTCTCTAACTTATGTGCATAGGTCACTAAAGTCTCATCTTGTGGCGTACTGTCTAAATGCCCCGTTTGGGTTAATACATGCATCGCCTCTACCATCAAATTGGCTCCGATAGCAGCCAATGCATCATGCAAGCCCTGTGTTGTATCACTTTCAGTAATCGGCACAACCCCTTTGCTCACCATGGCCCCAGCGTCTAACGCAGGCACAACCTCCATGATCGTCACGCCAGTCTCAGCGTCGCCAGCCAATATAGATCGATGTATTGGTGCAGCACCGCGCCAGCGCGGCAACAATGAAGCATGAATGTTATAACAGCCATGTTTTGGCATATGCAACACAACCGTTGGAATAATTAATCCATAGGCTGCGACAATCATCACATCCGCATTCGTCTGCGCAATTCTCGCTTGAACAGTCTCATCCTTTAATGTTTCTGGCTGAAACACAAACAACTGATGCTGCTCTGCAAGCACTTTAACGGGACTGGCCTTGAGCTTCATGCCACGACCAGCTGGGCGGTCTGGCTGTGTTAACACCATCACAACCTCATGCCCTGCCGCAATTAAGGCAGCCAACGCGGGCACTGCAAATTCGGGAGTTCCCGCAAAAATAATTTTCAATGCATTAACCTTTGATTTATCTATTTGCCGCGATGTTGCTTGAGCATTTTATTTTTAATTCTGTTACGTTTCAGCGGAGACAAGTACTCAACAAACACTTTACCAAGCAGATGGTCCATCTCATGCTGAATACACACGCTTAATAAACCATGCGCCTCTAAAGTAAATTTCTTACCATCTTTATCTAATGCCTCTACTAAGATTTTTTCCGCACGGGTAACACTCTCATAGATGCCAGGCACCGACAAGCAGCCCTCTTCATACACCTGCTCGCCATCTCGCTCCAGTATTTTGGGGTTAATAAACACTTGTAACTGGTCTTTGGTTTCACTCGTGTCAACTAACAGCAACTGAATATGCTGATTAACCTGTGTTGCAGCCAACCCGATACCAGGCGCTGCATACATCGTTTCAGCCATATCATCGATTAATCGGCGCACAGTCGCATTCACCTCTTTAACCGGCTTAGCCACCGTATGTAAACGCGGATCAGGATAATTAAGGATATCTAAAATTGCCATAAAAAACTCTTTAATATTTCGTGTTCAAAAATTCAAAAAAACTCGAATCACCAGCTTTTTCTATAAAAGCTTGATTCTTTAATGAATTACGTGATAAATTTAACGTAAATTCACGGTGTGCCCAGTGCGTTTTGCACACTATCGCATGTCTTTAAAAGCACTTTTGACCGAGGTCATCAACATATGTTTCGCAATATTATAACGCTGCTCATGTTTTGTTGCTTAAGCTTCAATCTAAATGCACAAGTAATTGCACTAAAAGAAGGTCATCCAGACCGCCATGTTGTTGTCAAAGGCGATACCTTATGGTGGATCTCTGCCCGCTTTCTTAAAGACCCATGGTTATGGCCAAAAGTTTGGCAATTAAACCGTAGCCAAATTAAAAATCCGCATTTAATTTATCCTGGCGATGTCATCGTACTAGATTTAAGCAGTGGGCAACCGCAACTCAAACTGTTACGCCAAACCATCACATTAGAACCTGGCGTTGTTGTTGAACCACTCGATCAGGCAGCTATTTCCACTATACCGCTCAATGTCATCACACCGTTTCTAAGTCAACCACTGATTATTGAAAAAGACCAGCTTGCAGAATCGCCAAGAATCATTGCCGGACCAGACAATCGTGTTGTGTTAAGCACAGGAACGCGCGTCTACATTAATGAGATTGAAGAAGACGCTGATCTTAACTGGTTCATTTATCGCCCAGGTGACTCGTTAATTGACCCAGATAGTAAAGAGGTGTTAGGCGTTGAAGCCACTTACTTAGGCGACCTAAGAGTTAAAAAGTTTGGAAAACCAGCCACGGCAGAAGTCGTGAAGGCTAAAGAAGAAATTTTCGTCAAAGATAGACTGGTACCAAGCGGCGACGAAGTGATTACCAACTTCACGCCGCGCGCCCCTGAGACTCAGATTAATGGTCGTTTACTTAAAATTTATGGTGGCTTAGCTGAGGCTGGTCCAGAAAGCATCGTATCGATTAACCGTGGCTCACAAGATGGCGTAGAAGTAGGGCACGTATTGGCAATCAGCCGTTATGGCAGAATCATCAAAGACCCTGAGCCAACAAAAGCTGATAAAGAAAAAGCATCTAAGGCCGAGGCAAATGCTAAACCAAAACTTAAAGAACTTAACTTTGACGTCTCAAGCGGAGAAGATGGCAAAACTATAATCAACTTTGAAAAAGAGAAAAAAGAAAGTGCACCAATAGCACTCGAACCTGGCTACATTAAACTTCCAGATGAACGTGTAGGCTTGATGATGGTTTTTCGCGTATTTGACCGAATCTCTTACGGATTAGTCATGCAAGCGAATGAGCCAATTAACACCTTAGACTCTATACATAACCCATAGTAAGGCATGTCGATTAATCGCGAAGAGATTGCGGAAAAGTCGCTATGGGTAGGTCTGGGTAGCATTTCTGGCATAGGCCCCCAAACCTACTGCAGCCTACTCAAAGCCTTTGGGAGTCCAGTGAATGTCTATTCCGCAAGTCTATCTCAACTAAAAGAAGTTGTTTCTGCCAACATTGCCAGTCTGATTAACAAGGGCTTTGACCAAAACAGTTTCGACGACTTTGCACAATGGTTGCTATCTCCTAACAATCACCTCGTCACACTTGCGGACAGTGAGTATCCTCAATCTTTACTCGAAATTAGTGACCCTCCGCCTTATTTATATGCCAAAGGAAATCTAGCGCTACTGAATCAGCCGAGTATCGCTATCGTTGGTAGCCGCAATGCATCTGTACAAGGCGAGAAAAACGCAGAGGCATTTGCTTATGACTTATGCCATCATGGCCTTTGTATTGTAAGTGGGTTAGCTTTAGGCATTGATGGTGCAGCCCACAGAGGTGCACTTAAAGCAAATGGCGCAACAATTGCAGTCGTGGGCACAGGGCTAGATATTGTATATCCAGCAAAACACCGTGAACTCGCACACCAAATTGTTGAGCATGGTCTGATTGTGTCCGAATTTGCATTAGGCACACCATCTAAACCGCAGAACTTTCCGAAAAGAAACCGCATTATCAGTGGCCTAAGTCTTGGCTGCCTGGTGGTAGAGGCAAACATCCAAAGCGGCTCTCAAATTACTGCAAGAATGGCAGCAGAGCAAGGCAGAGAGATCTTTGCGATTCCGGGCTCAATTCACTCACCGATGTCTAAAGGATGCCACCAACTGATTAAGCAAGGTGCCAAGTTGGTGGATTGCCTACAAGACATTACTGAAGAGTTGAAAATACAATCTAGGGTTGACGCCACTGCCTCAACTGCAACAGCAAGCCATACGCACAAACATCAGAAAACCGACAACACCTCTGCAAGCCCTACAGAACGACTGCTGCTCGACGCTATGGGCTTCGACCCCGCACCTTTAGAGCGTTTAGTGACGTTATCAGGCTTGACGGTCGCCGAAGTTTCATCCATGCTAATGTTACTGGAACTTGAAGGGAAAGTGACCAGTCTATCAGGAGGACAATATCAAAAGATTATGTAGTTTTTAATTCCAAATATCAGTTAAACCATTTCATTTAAGTTAATCATTTAAAAAGGATAATAATTATGTTTGAAGCCTTGGTTTACATGTTCGAAAACTACATTGACACGCAATTTAGGCCTGACAACAACACCTTAACAAGAGAGTTGTTTGCGGCAGGCTTTGACGAGGAAGACATTAATGGTGCTTGTGATTGGTTTAATCAGCTAGAGTCGATGACTGCTAAGCCTGAGTTATTTCAAATGGCAGATGCAGCCAATAGCCGAGTGTTCACAGAAATAGAACTAAGGAAGATTTCTGGTGAAAGTATTGGCTTTATTTTATTTCTAGTACAAGCAAAGATATTGAATACATCCCAACGAGAACTAGTATTAGAACTCGCTATGAATCTACCGCAAGCGACGATTGGCATTGAAGAAATGCGTTGGATTGTGCTGATGACGACGTGGGGCGCTAGTAAATCTGGCCCAGATAAAACAAAAGAGTATTTATTTATTGAAGATGTGTTGCTCAACGAACAAAAGCCGACATTACATTAATGCGAATACATTTAGCTGACAACTTAATACTCGAAGATTAAGCACTCATCAGACGACTCTGACAAGATGAGTGCAATCTTTAGCTAAGCTCAGCTGCCTAGGAAGCTGTTTTAGTCTTCCAAGATGCTCTAGTCTTGAACATTCTCTATGATATTACTAATGATATTTGATTGGTTCAATGTATAGAAGTGCAAGCTTGGCACACCCCAAGCCAACAATGTTTCACACAACTCACTGACAACGTCGATACCAAAAGCACGAAGAGACACCATATCATCCCCATACTCTTCTAAACGCATTTTCAACCAGCGTGGAATTTCAGCACCGCAAACACTAGAGAAACGCGCTAACTGTGTAATGTTATATATCGGCATAATGCCAGGTACGATAGGCACATTGATGCCTAATGCGTCACATTGATCAACAAAACGGAAATAGGCATCCGCATTATAAAAATACTGAGTAATCGCTGAGTTAGCACCTGCATCCACTTTTCGTTTCAAGTTTAACAAATCAGCCGCTGGTGTGCGCGCTTCAGGATGAAACTCTGGATATGCAGCGACTTCAATACTAAAGTGATTGCCTGTTTCTTCACGAATAAATGCAACCAACTCTGAAGCGTATTTAAAATCGCCAGCACTCACTTCGCCCGATGGTATGTCGCCCCTTAAGGTGACTAGGCGCTTAATGCCTTGCGCTTGATAAGCTTGTAGCAATTCCCGAATTTCTGACTTACTGGATGAAATGCAGGAGATATGCGGTGCGGCTTGATAGCCTTCACGCTGAATTTCCAGCACGGTATCCATGGTTCTATCTCTGGTAGATCCACCCGCACCAAATGTAACGGAAAAAAATTCTGGATTGAATTTGGCTAACTTCGCACGTGCTTCGCGCAGCTTATCCATACCTTCTGTTGTTTTAGGTGGGAAAAACTCAAAACTAAGGTCGAACTTTTTAGCAGTCGGTTTCATTTCTATTTCTTTTTAGTAATTATTTATCATCAATCAGTGTTGCAGTTAGTAGCCATGAAAGCACACTGTAAAGTACTGCACCTACAATGCCAGCCATTAAGGTGTCAACATGGAAACCTTGTAGCCATTGCCCTACGGCATAGAACAAGACTCCATTGATCACTAAAATAAACAGACCTAATGTAAGTACGGTAATCGGCAAGGTTAAAATCACAAGCAATGGTCTAATCAACAGATTGACTAACCCTATCACGAAAGCCGCGAGCAAGGCAGTCAAAAAACTTGCCACATGAATATTGGGCAACAAATATGCGACAGCTAACAAGGCTAACGCATTTAATATCCAAACCAATAACAACTTCATGTGGCAACTCCTTTTGTATGCTTAAACTACTAAGCAGTTTTGATTAATAGCGATAAGTGTCAGGCTTAAATGGACCTTGTTTTTGCACACCAATATAAGCAGCTTGCTCATCAGTAAGTGTTGACAATTGTGCATTCAATTTTTTCAATTGCAATACAGCTACTTTTTCATCCAGATGTTTAGGTAAAGTATATACACCTACTGGGTATTTACTTGTTTGCGTAAACAATTCGATTTGCGCAATCGTTTGATTAGCAAATGAAGAACTCATGACATAGCTTGGGTGACCGGTACCACAACCCAAATTAACCAGACGACCTTTTGCCAACAGAATGATTTTTTTGCCATCAGGGAAAATGACATGGTCAACTTGTGGCTTAATTTCATCCCAAGTGTATTTTTCAAGTGAAGCAACATCAATTTCATTATCAAAGTGACCAATGTTGCAAACAATGGCTTGGTCTTTCATTTTAGCCATGTGGTCATGCGTAATCACATGGTAGTTACCCGTCGCCGTCACAAAAATATCGCCATGTTCAGCTGCGTAATCCATCGTTACCACGCGATAGCCTTCCATCGCTGCTTGCAAGGCGCAAATTGGGTCGATTTCAGTGACCCAAACTTGAGCAGAAAGTGCACGTAATGCTTGCGCAGAACCTTTACCCACATCGCCGTAACCAGCCACAATTGCAATCTTACCCGCAATCATCACATCTGTTGCGCGCTTAATGGCATCAACCAAAGACTCACGGCAGCCATATAGGTTATCAAATTTAGACTTAGTGACAGAGTCGTTCACGTTAATGGCAGGGAAAGCCAACTTGCCTTCTTTATGCATTTGATACAAACGGTGTACGCCTGTCGTGGTTTCTTCGGTAACACCTTTGATTTGTGCTAAGCGTGTTGAATACCAAGTTGGGTCAACTTTTAATTTCGCTTTAATTGCATCAAACAAACAGGTTTCTTCTTCTGAAGTTGGATTGGCAATCACTGATAAGTCTTTTTCTGCACGGGTACCAAGATGTAACAGCAAAGTTGCATCGCCACCATCATCCAAAATCATGTTGGTGTAGCCACCATCAGTCCATTCGAAAATACGGTGTGTGTAATCCCAGTACTCTATCAGTGTTTCACCTTTCACTGCAAACACTGGTGTACCGCCTGCAGCAATCGCTGCTGCTGCGTGGTCCTGAGTAGAGTAAATATTACAAGACGCCCAGCGCACATCGGCACCTAAGTCTTTTAAGGTTTCAATCAGCACAGCTGTTTGAATCGTCATGTGTAAGCTACCCGTAATACGAGCACCTTTGAGTGGTTGTGCTTTAGCAAACTCTTCACGAATTGCCATTAAGCCCGGCATTTCTGTCTCGGCAATCGCAATTTCTTTACGGCCAAAAGCCGCTAAATTGATGTCCGCAATTACGTAATCTTTAAAATCAGTCACAGTATTCATGTGTTTTCCTTGAATGTGTGACCGGGGGGAAGGGGTGTTTATTGGAAGATATCTATCTCACCCATATCCCGTGCCCGGCACGGTTAATATTGGTGAGCGTCGTTTACTGCAGTTTTCTGAGCCTGGGAGCCTGTATGGTTAACAGGTCTCGCAACGCCCCTCAGAATAAGTCTTATTATACTTGATATTATTTTTAGCGCAAATGCGGATTTTCTGCAATTTTATTTGCATCAAGCATCTGTTTTATATCGAGATTCAGCCTGTTACTCGGCCCATAATTTATCAACATCATGCACCCCCCAAAACGTGGGATCCTCATGCCCGACAATGGCATCATTGGCACTACCTTTAGATAAATCTAAGACTTCTACTGGCAACCTTGTTTTAGACTTGGTTGAAAAGAATACTTTCACAATCGGTGTTAATAAAGATTTTGGGCTTTGATCGATCACAACAGCTAAGCGCCCAGACTTCAATTTCACCATAGAGCCAATTGGATATATACCTACGCTTTTGACGAACGCTTTAAATACGACATCATCAAAATGCCCAGCCCATTGCGCCATGCGCTGCAGCGATACGCCTGGTTCCCAGCCTTCTTTATAAGGTCTGTTTGAAGTAATCGCATCATATACATCACAGACGGCACCCATCCTAGCAAACAAACTAATCGCATCGCCTTGCAAACGATGTGGATATCCAGTGCCGTTTACTTTCTCGTGATGATGCAAACACACATCTAGCGTGACAGGGTCAGTTATATTTGCTTGAATCAATAACTCGTGCCCACGCTCTGGATGCAACTTAACCTTAGAGAACTCGTCATCAGTCAATGCACCAGGCTTGTTAAGGAGATCTATCGGGACTGCGGCCTTACCAATGTCATGCAATAGCCCCGCCAATCCGGCCTGCTTAACATCTGACTCAGACATGCCTAACTCTTTAGCTAAAGCGACCATTAATGCACAAACGGCTACCGAGTGCATGTAGGTGTAATCATCCTTATTTTTGAGCCGGACTAAACTGATGAGCGCGCCCTCGTTTCTGGAGACAGAGTCAGCAATATCATCAACGAATTGCATCGCAGCTTCTGCCTTGATGGCCTTACCCATGCGGGCATCATTGAACATGGAAGTGACCGCTTTTCTTGAAGCGGAAATGACTTGTTTAGCACGCACTCGCTCTTCAGCTGCCGTCACACGCTTAACCTGCACCGTTTGATGAATAGCCTGTGGCTCTTCAATCGATTTAGAAATAGGCAACTGCTGCTCATTAGGCTTATCTAATGCAACCTCTTGCAGAACATCTAGCCCTTTAGAAGTGTCAATCACAACCTCTTTAATTGCGCTAGCATGTAACTTCTTTAAATCTGTCGAATCCTCTAGTTTAAAAGCCTTCTTCCAAAAAGGGTGATCTATCCAAGAGCCTTTGAGCTCATGAATAAACATACCTAAACGCACCTGCTTTGTAGAAACGACTTTTAACATGTGATGACAATCATTTAATTAACACTATTATAACTAGAATAGATGAATTACTTTCAACTATTGCCGCGATTACTTCATGATTATTTTTTAAATTAAATCTAGTCGCTATTGAATAAAAACCCCCGCCTTGTTGCAAGCAATGCGGGGGTTTTGTTCAATGGCTTTAGCAGAAAAACTGTAAGACTAAAGACCAGCGGCTGCGCGTAACGCAGCAGCTTTATTGGTGTGCTCCCATGTAAATTCAGGCTCATCTCGACCAAAGTGTCCGTAAGCAGCTGTCTTCGTATAAATAGGGCGTAACAAATCTAACATTTGCACGATACCTTTTGGTCGTAAGTCAAAATGTTCTAACACTAATTGAGTCAGCACTTCGTTAGATACTTTACCTGTACCGTAAGTCTCCACCATCACGCTAGTTGGTTTGGCTACACCGATTGCATAACTTACTTGCACTAGGCAACGTGATGCCAAACCGGCAGCCACGATATTTTTAGCAACATAGCGTCCTGCATAAGCTGCGCTACGGTCTACTTTAGATGGGTCTTTTCCTGAGAAAGCACCACCACCATGAGGCGCTGCACCACCGTATGTATCTACAATGATTTTGCGACCAGTGAGTCCGCAATCCCCTTGTGGGCCACCTACAACGAAACGACCTGTTGGGTTAACCAAAAACTTGATGTCACCTTTGATTAAGTCTTTAGGTAACATAGGTTTGATGATTTCTTCAATCGTCGCTTCACGCACAGCTTCCAAACTCATCTCTGGTGCGTGTTGTGTAGAAACCAATACGGTATCAATTTTATATGGCTTGCCGTCCACATACTGCACAGTCACTTGTGACTTAGCGTCTGGGCGCAACCATGGCAAACGACCGTCTTTACGCAATTGGGCTTGGCGCTCCATCAAACGATGACTTAACCAGATTGGCAGAGGCATCAATTGCGGGGTTTCATCTACCGCATAACCAAACATTAAACCTTGGTCTCCAGCACCTTGGTCTAGCGGATCATCCTGCGCGCCGTCTACACCCTGTGCGATGTCTGGCGATTGCTTGTCATAAGCCACCAATACAGCACAACCTTTATAATCGATACCATACTCGGTATTGTCATAACCAATGCGTTTAATCGTGTCACGTGCCACTTTAATATAATCAACATTCGCTGTTGTGGTAATTTCACCCGCCAGCACAACCAAACCGGTATTGGCTAAAGTTTCAGCAGCTACGCGCGCGGTTGGGTCTTGTGCCAGAATCGCATCCAAAATACTGTCTGATACTTGGTCTGCTAATTTGTCAGGATGTCCTTCAGATACTGACTCTGAAGTAAAAAGATATTCGTTCATTTATCTGCCTTGAAAAGAAAAAAGTTTATAAGATACTTACTAAAGGCTGAAGCAAGTATTGAGGGAGGTGAATTGTACCTGAATTAATATTTATATGAAAAAAAATTACTTATTATCAATACATTACCAACTCAGTTGTGATAGCTGATAGTAGAATTGGTTCATTCATATTAGCGATGAAAGTCAAACATATAGAATGACAAGTTCGGTGATTACGTTGATCAATGAAAAAATGCAAAGATTCTAGTTAAAAGCTGATTGCGCTTACATATAAAATGTGACTTTTTCACCTCTACATATATATTCTCATTACAATATCTACATGGCTAATATAATTAAATTTACAAAAATGCAAGGTGCTGGCAATGACTTCATGGTGATTGATGGCATCACTCAATCCGTCTCGCTCTCTGCAGACACGATCAACAAGCTCGCCCACCGCCAATTCGGGATTGGCTTTGATCAGCTGTTACTGGTTGAGTCATCAACGGTCGCTGATTTTAAATATCGCATCTTTAATGCAGACGGTAGTGAGGTCTCGCAATGTGGCAACGGAGCACGCTGCTTTGTCCGATTTGTGGTTGATCAAGGGTTAACCACGAAATCTGAAATAAGTGTTGAAACCGCCAGTGGCATTATCACCCCAAAATTAGAAGCGCATGGCTTGGTCACTGTGAACATGGGTGCTCCAAGATTTAAACCTGACTCAATTCCGTTTATTGCCGAGTCTGTAGCCAACCGCTATTCACTGGATGTTAACAACCAGAGCTTAGACATTTCTGCAATATCAATGGGCAACCCACATGCAGTGCTGGTTGTTGATGATGTAGAAGCAGCACCCGTTTTACCTTTAGGTAGCACGATTGAACACCACCCGCGCTTCCCTGAACGTGTGAATGTTGGTTTTATGCAAATTGTTGATGAGCACCATATTAAACTGAGGGTTTTTGAGCGCGGCTCTGGTGAAACACTTGCCTGTGGCACGGGCGCCTGTGCCGCGGCGGTCGCTGGTATACAGTTAGGCGAATTAAGCTCCCCTGTTAAGGTATCTGCCCGCGGTGGAGAATTAAGCATAGCATGGCAAGGTGCCGATGCGCCTGTCATGATGACAGGCCCTGCAATCACCGTATTTACAGGTGAAGTAGATTTAGACACGATATAATAAATAACATTTAAATAAGGTTCGATGATGACAAACAATCAACATGAGGTGGTTTCTGCAGAGCAAGTGAAAGATTACCTACGTAATCATCCAAACTTTTTCGAGAAAAATGCCACATTACTCACGGAGATTACGCTACCAAACCCACATGGTAATGGCGTCATATCACTGACAGAGCGTCAGCAACTAGCTCAGCGTGACAAAATTCGTGTCATTGAAGCGATGATGGCGCAAATGATTGTACATGCAGAAGAGAATGATGCTACCAGTGCAAAAGTTCACCAATTGAGTGTCAAATTACTCAATCAACAAAGCTACACAGCACTACAACAACTGATAGCAGAAACCTTAAAACTTGATTTCGCCGTCACAGACTCACTGATACGCATTTGGGTTAAACCAAGTAACAGTGCAATCGTGCAAGACCCTACATTCACCCATGTAAGCGAAGCATTTAACGAATGGGTCATGTCCTTATCCCAGCCATACTGTGGCACTAAACCTGAAATTCTTGGTGACTTACTTGACAGCAAATTGCAGTCTTTTGCGATTATTCCACTAGGCACAATGGCAGCAGATCAACGCCCGTTTGGCGTACTCATCCTGGGTGCAGAAGACAAAGACCGCTTCAAAACTGGCATGGGAACACTCTATTTAGAACACATTGGCGAACTTGTCGCCGCGACTTTGCTTAACCACTTATTTGCATTAAACCTATAAGTCTTATCTTCATTAAACTGTGCTTCATCTAGACCAATATATTCAGCATCTCACTTTCGAACGCGGCCTTAGTCAGCTCACCTGTAAAAATTACACACGAGACATTCTGCTTTTAGAGTCTCTCGCCGAGGGTGCCAGCCTTAACGAACTAGATCATACGCAAATCAGGCGCTTCATTGGTAAGATGCATGCACGAGACTTAAGTAGCAAAAGTATTGCTCGCGCACTCTCTGCTTGGAGAGGGTTTTATGACTATTTAATCCATCACCACGGACATACACAAAACCCAGTTGTTGGGCTACGCGCACCCAAAGCCGCCAAAACTTTACCGCAAGCGCTATCTGTAGACCAAGCTGTTAAATTTGTCGATATTCAAGGCGACGGTGTTTTAGATATTCGAGATCACGCTATTCTAGAATTGTTTTACTCGTCAGGATTACGCCTTGCCGAACTAGTTAACCTCAACATCAACAGCTTAGACTTTAGCGAGGGGACGATAGAGGTTACCGGTAAAGGTAATAAAACACGCATCATTCCATTAGGGAGCCATGCGGCAGCATCCATGCAGAAGTGGCTACAATCACGTGCACTGATTGCGATTGATGGAAAGGATGCGCAAGCGGTATTCATCACCCAACAGGGTCGCAGAATAACACCGCGCGCGGTACAGTACAGAGTCAAATCATGGGCGATTAAACAAGGTGTTAACTCTAACATGCACCCACATCTCCTCCGCCATAGCTTCGCCAGCCATGTTTTACAATCAAGCCAAGATTTGCGCGCAGTGCAAGAAATGCTGGGGCATGCCAACATCAGCACAACACAGGTATATACTCACTTAGACTTTCAGCATCTCGCTAAAATTTACGACAGTGCTCACCCTAGAGCCAAGAAAAAATAGCCAATTTCAATAATACCCTACTAATTTACAGTGTTATTATGGCAAAATAACGGTTTAGACTTTTTCACGAACAAAGGACTATCATGGAACATCAATTACCAGCTTTACCATACGCGAAAAATGCACTTGCACCGCACATTTCAGAAGAAACCATCGAGTTTCACTATGGCAAACATCACCAAACTTACGTGACTAACTTAAACAACCTGATTAAAGGTACCGAGTTTGAAAACTCAAGCCTAGAAGAAATCATTAAGAAATCTTCTGGTGGCATTTATAACAACTCAGCTCAAATCTGGAACCATACCTTCTTCTGGAATGGCATGAAACCAAACGGCGGTGGTGCTCCTTCTGGCGCATTAGCTGATGCTATCAATGCGAAATGGGGCTCATTCGACGAGTTCAAAAAAGCATTCCAAGCGTCTGCTGTTGGCAACTTCGGCTCTGGCTGGACATGGCTTGTTAAAAAAGCTGACGGCTCTGTAGATATCGTTAACATGGGTGCTGCAGGTACACCACTAACAACTGGCGATAAAGCATTACTAACGATTGACGTATGGGAACACGCCTACTATATCGACTACCGTAATGCACGTGCTAAATTTGTAGAGGTATTCTTAGCATCTTTAGCTAACTGGGATTTCGCATCAGCAAACTTTGCTTAATGTGAAAATCAACTGTTTGGTGATAATAAATACGTAACTTTAAGAATAAATACGTAACTTTCACCTAATACGATTTTAATAAATACGTAACTTTTAAAAGCCCTAGATTCTAAATTTAGGGCTTTTTCTTAAAACCCTAATACACATAATTTTAAATTATGCAAAAAAACCTATTGACGTATAAAAAATTCGTGCTTATTATGCATAATCATGAATGATGTAGAAAAAATTAAGCTTAAATGGGTTTCATCAATCGTACCCGGCCATCCTTTTAGAGGCGCAATTCCCATGTCTGGGGATTCTGGAATCAGAGTCGTACAGATGAAAGACTTGTCAGAGAACGGCACAATTGATTGGGCCGCAACTACGCAAGTCATGCTTGAAACAAAAAAAGAGCCAGACTGGCTTACCGATGGAGACATCTTGTTTGCAGCCAGAAGCACACGTAATATCGCATCACTTGTAGATAGTTGCCCTTCTAATATTTTAGCCGCACCATATTTTTATATTATTCGGCTAAACAATAAAAAAGTTTTACCAAAATTTCTTGTATGGCAACTTAACCAAGGGCCATTACAAAAATATTTTCAGCGCGAATCTGAAGGCTCAATCACCAAGAGCATCAAAAAGAATTCATTGGAGGAAGCTGAAATTGCGATCCCACCGATTGAGATTCAGAAAAAAATTATCAGCATGGCAGAAGTCTTTGATCGAGAAAAAGAAATCTGCGAAAAACTGATTAGCAATGGCGAGTCTATTATGAATAGCATCGCTGTTAATATTTTAAATAAGCAACACTAAAGCGAGTTCGATATGGCCATAGAAACAACAAGTCAAGAAACCATTAACAAAGCACTATGGGCTGCTTGCGATACCTTTAGAGGTACGATCAGTGCAGACACCTACAAAGACTTTGTTCTCACCATGCTGTTCTTAAAGTACATTTCTGACGTATGGCAAGATCACTATGATACTTACCAGAAAGAACACGGTGATGAGCCGGAGCTTATTCATGAACTCATGAAAAATGAGCGCTTTGTATTACCTCCGGAATCAAGTTTTTATGTGTTATTTGCTCATAGGCATGAACCAGGCAATGGTGAGCGTATTGATAAAGCCTTGCATGCCATAGAAGAAGCAAACGGCAACAAGCTGCGAGATTCTTCAAAATCCGTATTCCAGGACATCAGCTTTAACACGGACAATCTGGGTGAAGAAAAACAGAAAAACACCATATTGCGCCATCTGCTAGAAGATTTTGCCAAACCCGAGCTAGATTTAAAACCTTCGCGTGTTGGCACGTTAGATGTCATTGGCAACGGCTATGAGTTTCTAATTAAAAACTTTGCAGCGAGTGGCGGCCAAAAGGCTGGCGAATTTTATACCCCTCCAGAAGTTTCCGACCTCATTGCAGAACTGCTCGACCCGCAAGAAGGTGACACCATATGCGATCCAGCGTGTGGCTCTGGCTCATTGTTAATGAAATGCGGTCGCAAAATACAAGATAAATTCAATTCCAAAAAATACGCGCTGTTTGGACAAGAAGCGATTGGCTCAACATGGTCACTTGCCAAAATGAATATGTTTTTGCATGGTGAAGATAATCACCGCATTGAATGGGGCGATACAATCCGTAACCCCAAACTTCTGGATAACACCGGCGGCTTAATGCATTTTGATATTGTTACCGCCAACCCACCTTTCAGCCTTGAAAAATGGGGGCACGAAGATGCCGCGCATGACCCATTCCATCGTTTCCGTAGAGGCACACCACCTAAAACCAAGGGTGACTATGCTTTTATCTCCCATATGATAGAAACCCTAAAACCCAAAACGGGGCGGATGGGCGTTATTGTGCCGCATGGAGTCCTTTTCAGAGGCAGCAGCGAAGGCGTTATCCGCCAAAAACTGGTTGAAGAAAACTTGCTCGATACCGTGATTGGGCTGCCTGAGAAACTATTTTATGGCACAGGCATCCCCGCTGCCATTTTGATATTCAAAAAACAGAAATCTGACAACAATGTTCTGTTTATCGATGCCAGCCGCGAATTTAAATCCGGCAAAAACCAAAACCAGTTGGGTGAAGAGAATATTCAAAAAATAATTGCCACCTACCAAGCAAGAACTAATGTTGATAAATATGCCTACTTAGCAACACTGGATGAAATAAAAGTAAATGACTATAACCTCAATATTCCCCGTTATGTCGATACCTTTGAGGAAGAAGAAGAAATTGATTTGCTCGCAGTACGCAAAGAACGCGAACAGCTGAAAAGCCAATTAGCAGATTTAGAAGTTGAGATGGCTAAGTATCTTGAGGAGCTAGGATATGGCTCGTAATTTATCTCTCAATAGTATCCCAGAAGGTTGGGAATACAATCTGCTAGACAAATTTGCGGATAGACGCAGTGGCCACACCCCGAGCAGATCATTTGAAAACTACTGGAATGGCGGCATAAAGTGGATATCTTTGGCAGATAGTTATCGCTTGGATAAAGGTTATATTCATGAAACAGATAATGAAATTTCTGAAGAAGGGATAAAGAATAGTTCCGCAGAATTACACCCAGCAGGAACAGTTGTTTTATCGCGAGATGCAGGAATCGGTAAGAGTGCTGTAATGGCTGTACCAATGGCCGTGAGTCAGCATTTTATTGCTTGGCGTTGTGATAACAATCAAAAGCTAAATAGTTGGTTTCTATATAACTGGTTACAACTAAATAAAACTGAATTTGAGCGACAAGCAGTAGGTTCAACTATTAAAACTATCGGTTTGCCATATTTTAAAAAGCTAAAAATTGCAGTACCACCATATGTTGAACAAAAGAAAATTTCACAAATTCTTTACACTTGGGATAAAGCAATCTCAACTACTGAAAAACTGCTTAAAAACAGTCAAAAACAAAAACAAGCATTAATGCAACAAATTCTCACAGGCAAAAAAAGGCTACTCGATGATAATGAGGTACTTTTTCGTGGAGATTGGGAGTTGTTCGAAGTTGGTAAACTGATAAAGGAAAGTAGGATTCCTTCTGTTAACAATGATCCTTCAAAACGATTAACAGTCCGATTAAATTTTAAAGGTATAGAGCATAGGGATTTTCGAGGTACTGAGTCCCCTGACTCGACCGCACACTTTGTCCGCAGTAGCGGTCAGTTTATATATGGAAAACAAAATATCCATAAAGGAGCCTTTGGAATAATACCAGAGGAATTTGATGGGTTTGAAACATCCCAGGATTTACCAGCATTTGATTTTACAGGAAAGTGCACATCTAGCTGGCTTATGTACTACTTTAGTCAGGAATTATTTTTTAAAAATCTAGAAAATAAAATGTCAGGTACTGGTTCAAAGCGTTTAAATCCTAATCTTCTTTACAAAGTTAAAATTCCAGTGCCGACAATCAAAGAGCAACAAAAAATCGGTAAAGTTCTTTCTGCCGCCGATCAAACAATTAGAGTATTACAGCAAAAACTTGATCACCTGAAAAAAGAGAAAAAAGCATTAATGCAGCAATTGCTGACGGGAAAATGCAGAGTAAAGATTGACTCATAATGAATAATCTAAAACAGAAAATTATCAACAGTGTTCAAGATGGCAGTTTTCTTGAGGTTATTTATCAAGCATATTTTGATATAAAAAAAGATCCTGATGAAAACTTGGGACTCATGCTTGCCAATTTGCATAACTCCAGACAATTAAATTTAATTGAAGAGTTCTCAAATTTATATCGCGATAATTCTAAAAATGATTTTTTTACTTTAAGGCATGTATTTTCTGATGCTCTTCCACATCTTGGGGCACCAGTTATAGAGGTTATGGCTTGTGTAAAACATTTAACAACTCAGGCTGACGGCGATATGACGCAAGGCTTATTAATAGGCCCATTTATGGAATACTGCAAAAAGACCCCCACAAGAATCGAGGAAGTATTAAATAATTCACTAGAGACTATTGATGAGCATTTTGATTTCATTTCACCATCATTAATTGCAGGGTCTGAAGTCGATTTCAATCGTTACTTTGATATTGCAATTGGCTTAGTTGCAAACTCTGAAATCAGAGCAGAAGTTTTAAGACGAGTGATTTTCTCTCTAGGGAGAATAAGGTATGCAGATACGAAAGATGCGTTTAAAGCTTTTTCGACTATATTAAATAGAACCGATGAAGTTGATTCGCAATCTTTTTCAGTATGCCTTAAAGCTTTATTTAATATTTACGTTCAAGACCTATCGCTTGATAAAGAATTTCTTGAGTTTGTTTCAGCCAACTCACAAAGATATGACGACCAAGCCATATATACGGTATCTGAATTACTCTACTTTAATAACGAAGCCATATCAGATGCGGTTCAAGAGTTGTTGCTTGAGATTGTTGCTAAAGTAAACCCGGAGCATAAGGGAACAATTGATAATATTGATTGGGTTCTGGTGAAACTGTTCGAAAAAGGGGATGCTGAAACCGCTATCAATTGTTTTGATGGGATATGCGCACATTCCGGCAAAGAAATTTCTATTCAGAAACTCGATAGCTTTTCCAGAAAGTTAATTGATAACCCTGATCAAATACTCTCAAAAACGATAACTAAATGGTTTTTATCAAAAAGTAACGCATTATGCAGACAAACTTTTGAACTACTTCAGAACCATTATTTTGATAAAAATATCGAAATAGATTGTGATTTGTCCCAAATAAATAATAAGGATAAGTTTCAGCATCTTTATTTGGCAAGGAAAGCAATTGGTTGGTTTTATATGCGACCAATTTCTGCGGCAAGCTTTGTTATCTCAATGATTGATGGGTGCCCTAAAAATGAATTGGACGAAATTGAGGAAATCCTCTTTCAGCCCTTACTTATTAGTTACCCAGGCAGCGTTAAAGATTACCTAAACGTTAAGGTTAAATATGGTAGTAAAAAAGTAAGGGCCTTATGCAAGAGGCTACTAAACCGTCTAGATTCTTACCATGCTGGATTGGCGTCAACTCAAAGCCTAAAGGAGCTAAAGCCGTCTGAACAAGATCGGTATGCTTATAACAGACACCACCAAAGATTGATGAATGAATCGATGAAGTCTGCTCGAAGCTCATCTCTTTTATCTGTATTAGGAGTGCATGAGTCTGTATTACTCTACGGTAATAAATCAATCAGCTACATCCACACCGGGCCAGATCAGAAATTTAGACAAGAAATTCCATTACGCCAAATAAGCACCTCAGTCGAATTCCCATCATTACAAGTACTTGATCCACATAATTTAGATTGGCAGTTAAGAGTATTTAGAGTTGAGGGTTGCCAAAAATGAGGTTAGTCATTCGACAATATTTAGAGTCATTAAAAGAACGTGGCGAATTAGATGTTATGTTGCCAGACTTGTTGTCTCAAATGGGTTTGGAAGTTTTTTTAAGTCCGGGTATCGGCACTAGGCAATTAGGCGTTGATGTTGCCGCCGTTGGTTCTGTTAATGGCTCTGTAGACACAGTATTTTTGTTCTCAATTAAATCAGGTGACCTGAGTCGTAAAGAATGGAGTAGTGGTAATCCTCAAGATTTGAGGCCATCAATTGAGGAAATTGTCGAACAATTTATACCCCAGAGAGTCCCTCCTGAACACAAATCAAAACCCATTGAAATTTGCTTATGTTTCGGAGGTGAAATTAAAGAAGATGTTAGGCCTGATGTAACTGCTTTTGAAAATAAAGTTGAATCAAGGGAGCCTAATCTAAAATTTAGTGAGTGGAATGGTGACAGGCTTGCTGATCTGATAGAAAAACACTTTCTCCGAGAAGAACTTTTACCTAAAGAAAGCCGTAGCCTTCTGAGGAAATCGCTAGCCATGTTAGATGAGCCCACGGTTTCATTTCAACATTTTAGCTCCTTAATAAAACTTCTTTGTAATGAAGGAAAAAATCCAAAAAAAACATTAACGGTTTTAAGGCAAATTTACATATGTACCGGAATATTATTTGCCTGGTGCCGTGATGCAGACAACATCGAGAGTGCATATAAAAGTTCAGAGTTAGTTCTACTGAGATCATGGGATATATGTCGGCCTTATTTAGGCAAAAGTGACAAATCATCTAGAGCGATTCTAAATGCATTTGATGCTATTTTTAATTTGTATATCAACATATCAAGCTATTTCCTAGAAAAAAAAGTCACTCCTTTCTGCGACAAGCTGCATGCTTTATCTTCGGCAGTCAATTCGTCAAACTCGGTTGATGTTAATTTAAAACTTTTTGATATTTTAGGAAGGCTATCTCTTGCAGGCATTTGGGTATTGTGGTTTTCATCCAGATTGGCTGATGAAGCAGAACAAAAAAGATTGGCTTTGGGTGAGCTAATTTATGAATATCAAGAGTCAGTAAAAAAGCTAATCGTAAACAATCCACTACTTTACAGCCCTTATAAAGATGACCAAGCAATTGAAATTGCTCTAGCGTTATTGTTTTTATCAATAGAAAATAAAAACAACAATAATATTCAGGCCATTTTGAATCGCCTTAGCGAATCTATTTACAATCAATTTTCATTCAATACCAATTACCCAGCAAATATTTACTCATATTCAGAACTGATAGAACATCCAGTGAACAACACGGAGGAATACAGAAAGTCCGTTACAAATGGTTCTGTTTTATATCCATTGATTTCCATTTTTTCTGCAATTTATGGTGAAACCGAAGCTTATGAAATAATGAAAAAACTAAAAGAAGAATATTTAACACATTGTAATTATCAGATTTTCTTTCTTGATGAGACTTCTGAAGACTATCTATACAACTTTGATGAAATGCATGGTGCGACTCTCTCACATATAAACATCAACCAAGCCCCTGATAAATTGCTTGATGAAGTTAATAATGAGTGCGAATTATCAGACAACATTAAAGATCTATCAGCAGTTAAATACAACTTTTGGCCTTTATTACTAGTAGCAAGTCGGCATCACAGACTTCCAGTGCCAATCAATTTTGTGATGGAATTAACTAAAGGAGACAAATAAATGGTTAAAAGAGACACACATAGAGTAATGCCCCATGAGGATGGATGGCAGGTCAAACGCGATGGCGACCAAAAACCCAGTCGCGTCGCAGAAACAAAAAAAGAAGCTGAAAAAGTTGCGCGGGAAATTAGCCGCAACCAAGGCACTGAATTACAGATTCATGGCAAAGATATGAAGATACAGCGTTCGGATAGTCATGGTAACGACCCATGTCCGCCAGTTGATAAAAAGTAATATAAAACAAACAGTTAAATTAGAATGAGATATTCCGCTAGAAGCAAAAATGCCTTGACTTTAGCAAATGCTAAATGCATAATTCGTTCAACACAACCGCCACGCCTCTTAATAATGCGCAACCTTGGCGGTTTTTTATTGCCTATTGAGGGGATAAGTGCTTCATGACGATTCCCTTCACTAAGCCAGCAATTAATACCCAAGCCCAGCTCAACCAGTTATTGGCACGGGGTTTAGTGATTGCCGATCAACAAGCTGCACTTCAAATTCTAAATTCGATTGGATATTACCGTCTTAGCGGATATTTGTATCCTTTCAGAACGCGTGCGAAAGATGGCACAGTATTAGATGACTATTATCCTGGAAGCACATTGGATGAAACGCTCGCTCTTTATGAGTTTGATCGAAAGCTTCGTATATTGTTATTAGATGCAATCGAACGCATCGAAGTCGCTGTTCGTACGCAAGTAACTTATCATTTTGCATTGAAATATGGACCATTTGGCCATACATCCCCACAAAATTTTCATTCAAAATTCAATCATGCAGGTTGGCTGAATGATGCGCAATCAGAAGTTTTAAGATCCAATGATAAATTCATAAGCCATTATCAGCAGAAATACGATGGCCATCCAACAGTCCCTCTATGGATGCTTACTGAGGTTATTAGCATTGGCAGTTTATCGCGGCTATACAAAGGTCTGGATAATAAAGACAAGTTACCTATTTCAAGTTACTTTAATATCCATCACAAACGACTAGCTGACTGGTTACACACAATCACCTATATTCGAAATGTATGCGCTCACCACAGCCGTTTATGGAATAGAGAACTATCCATTAGACCAGATGCAGTTAGAGATCCTGAATGGTGTCCCCCAGTGACACCGAGAAATGACAGAATTTTTTATATTATGCTCATGCTAAAAACATTGTTATCTGCAAGTGGCAATGGTCATGATTGGGTAAACAAAATGAATCTATTGCTTGCACCAGTTGCTGCATTACCAAAATGGCAACTTGCTATGGGCTTTCCACAAGGATGGGAAACCCATCCCATTTGGAGTAAATAATGCAAAATTCACCCAAATTTCAAGAAGAATTCAGTGCAAAAATTCCAGCACTTACACTTTTAACCAATCTTGGATGGGAATTCATAAATCCGGAAAATGCACTTGCTGCGCGATCTGGTAAAACATATGAGCTCGTACTGAAGGATGTTTTACGTAAAGAGTTACAAAAGCGACAATTTGTATTTGCCGGTAAGGAATACCCGCTTTCTGAAAAAGCCATAGATAATATTATTCACGAGGTCAGCTCTCCGGCACTGAACGAAGGGCTAACCATTGCGAACGAACGCTTATATAACCATATGTTGTATGGTATTTCTGTGACCGAATTTATCAATGGCAAAAGAGCCAACCCAACCATTTTCTTGATTGACTGGGCGGACTTTACCAATAACAGCATTATATTCACTGAGGAATATAATGTCCTCAGAACGAACAATGTAGATCATCGTAGACCCGATATTGTTTGCTTTGTGAATGGCCTGCCATTGGCAGTAATAGAAGCCAAAAGACCAGATGGCAACAGCAGCAAAGGTCCTACCATTGATGAAGGTGTATCTCAGCACTTGCGAAATCAACGCAATGATGAGATTCCTTCGCTTTTTGCCTATGCTCAGCTATTAGTTTCGATTAATGGCGCTGATGCAAAATATGCCACGCAAGGCACACCGGCAAAGTTCTGGGCGGTTTGGAAAGAAGAAGATTTTAGCGAAACCAATTTTGCTGATATTAAAAATAAAAAACTTTCTTTAGAACAGAAGCAATCGATTTTCGGGCATCGTGAGAAATCCACCTTAGATTGGTATGAGAAATTGATCGCCAATGGCGATCTGGCTGTTACCAATCAAGACCGTTTAATGATCAGTTTGCTCAGCCCTGCCCGCCTGCTTGAGCTGATTCGTTTTTACATCCTGTTTGATAAAAAAGCTGGAAAAATCGTTGCGCGACATCAGCAGGTATTTGGCATCAAGCGCCTGATCGAACGAGTTAACAAACGGGATATCAAGGGTGCTCGTCAAGGCGGCGTGATTTGGCATACAACCGGCTCCGGCAAGTCATTCACCATGGTGTTTTTATCCAAAGCACTCATACTGCATGAATCTTTAAAACAGTGCCGCCTGATCATTGTTACGGATCGTGTCGATCTTGAAGATCAGTTGAGTCGTACCTTCTCAAGCGGTGGCGAACTTGCCAGTAAAAAAGACAAAGAGTCCGCCATGGCGACATCAGGCAAACGCTTGGCCGAACAAATTGGCAAAGGCAATGAGCGCATCATTTTCTCTATCATCAACAAATTCGGTACTGCAACCAAACTTCCGGAATGCCACAACGACAGCCCTGATTTGATTGTGCTGGTTGACGAGGGTCACCGCACCCAAGGTGGTGAAAACCATATTCGCATGAAACAGGCGATGCCGAATGCGGCCTTTGTCGCATTTACCGGCACACCGTTACTTAAGGATGACAAGACCACCAATAAATTTGGCTCGATTGTACATGCCTATACGATGCAGCGTGCCGTAGAAGACGGTGCAGTGACACCATTGCTCTATGAAGAGCGCATTCCTGATCTGGATGTTAACTCCAGAGCGATTGATGCATGGTTTGATCGCATTACCGACGGGTTAACCGACGAACAAAAAACCGACCTCAAGAAGAAATTTGCAAAAAAAGGACAGGTTTACAGTGCTGAAGATCGAATTCGTTTAATTGCTTATGACATTGCCGACCATTTCACAAAAAATATTGATGATGTATTAAAGGGACAAATTGCCTGCGAAAGTAAACTGGCGGCGATTAAGTACAAACGCTTCCTAGATGAAACCGGCTTGCTTGAATCCGCGATTGTAATGTCCGCACCCGATACGCGCGAAGGCAATACCGAAGTTGATGAAGCCAGCGTTCCTGAAGTGACTAAATGGTGGAAAGAAAATATTGGCAATCAGGATGAAACTGCGTACACCAAAGCCATCATTGACCGGTTCGATAAGGACGACAATCTTAAATTACTGATTGTTGTCGACAAGCTGCTAACAGGATTCGATGAACCCAAGAATACTGTGCTTTATATCGACAAGCCACTCAAAGGACACAATCTGATCCAGGCAATTGCACGGGTGAACCGCCTGCATCAGCTCAAAAAGTTCGGGTTACTAATCGACTATCGCGGCATTCTAGGCGAACTGGATACGACCATTGCCAAATATCAGGATTTGGCAAACCGCACGCAAGGCGGATTTGATATTGGTGACATCATCGGCTTATACAGCCAGATGAGCACTGAATATAAAAAACTACCTGGGCTTTACGATGCACTCTGGGCAATCTTCAAGGATGTAAAAAACAAATCCGATGTTGAGCAGCTTCGGCAGGTGCTGATTCCTGTCATGAAGGAAGTGGATGGCAAGCTCGTGGATACTCATTTAAAAGTACGTGACGAATTTTATGACCGGCTAACTGAGTTCGCATCCTGCATGAAAGTTGCCCTACAGTCGGCAAGTTTCTTTGAGGATAAAAACTTCACCGAAGAAGACAGGCAGAATTACAAAGAAACTGTGAAGCAATTCAGCTCATTACGCCAACTGGCGAAGCAGGATGCCGGAGAGTCAGTGAACTATGACATCTATGCAGAGCAAGTGAAAAAGCTCATGGATAAGCATGTTGTAGGTGTTGAGATTCGTGAGCCTGATGGTGTGTACGAAGTGGGCAAAATGGGCAAAATGGCCAAGCCTGAAGACTGGTCGGAGGAAAAAACCCGCAACGAGACTGACATCATCAAAACACGACTCGCCAAGAAAATTGAGCAGGAACTGCGCGATGACCCATACGCTCAGGAGGTCTTTTCTAAACTACTGAAAAAGGCGATTGAAGAAGCAGAAGCCTTGTTTAATCATCCGCTCAAACAATACCTGCTATTCCGTGAATTTGAAGAAAAGGTTGAGAACCGACAGCTTGATGATATTCCTGATAATTTTTCAGGTAATAAACACGCTCAGGCTTACTTTGGCGTATTTAAAAAACTACTGCCAGAAACTTTTGTGTCCAGCCAAAACCCGGATTTGCAGGGCTGGATCAATCTCGCCTTTACAATCGACAATCTGGTACACACAGCGGTGGCTGAACATTCAATCAATCCACAAAATATTGAAGCCGAGATTCGTAAAAAACTTTTACCGATGATGTTTAAATCCTGTAAGGATGTTGGCGCGGGTATGGATCAAGCCAAAGCCATTGTGGATCTCATCGTTCAAATCACGCGTATTGGTCTGAATCAGTACTGATAGCCTATCAGGTCATTGAATATGCTTGCTCTAACAAAACAATTTGTACTCTATGGTGACGAGCGTATCGAATTTACACGCGTGCATAAAAAGCGTGAAAGCAATCGGGTAATGATTCAGGTCAATCCTGACTGTACGATTCTAGTGAGCGCACCAGAATCAGCCACTCAGCAGGAAGTCGCACTCGCCGTAGAGAAACGTGCAAACTGGATTTCCAAACAGCTTCGTCAGTTCAGACAACAGAATACATTTGTCTTACCCCGCTCTTATGTCAGCGGTGAGTCACATTTTCATCTTGGCAAACGCTATATCCTGAAAGTGAATACGGATAAAAGTACGAGCCAAAGTGTTAAATTGCTGCGCGGCAAAATTGAAGTCAATGTAAAAACCAATTCCCCTGAAAAAATCAAAACTCTGCTTCAAGATTGGTACAAAGAAAAAGCACGGGAAATTTTTAATAACAGACTTGAAGTTTTGTTACAGAAAACACCATGGGTTTCTGAGAAACCCCACATCCGTATCATGCGAATGGCGACGCAATGGGGCAGTTGCTCCCCTCATGGACAGCTGACGCTTAACCCACATCTTGTAAAAGCTTCGCGTGAATGTATCGACTATGTGCTGTTGCATGAACTATGTCACTTGGCCGAGCATAATCATAGTGATCGGTTTTATCGTTTGATGGATCAGACAATGCCAAAGTGGCAGGAGATCAAGACTTTTCTTGATAACAATGCGAGCAAATACATTAATAGTTAACTGATTTAATTCTTACTTCACGCAACTTTTAACCATGGATGTTTAGAAGTAAGATATTTAGCCAGCTTCTCGCGCCCCCATGCCATGTTATATGCATCCCGCCATAATAATCCTAAAACTGCACCCATCAGAAAGCCGAAGGGCAATCCAGGCAAGATACTGGTAGCAACTTCCCATACGACTAAAGCCAGCAATGGCGTCAACATGAACAGCACACCAAGCAATAATTTTGCTTTTAAATAATCTTTGCTGGATGGAGTAATTATCAGACACGAGCCATTAGACTCAAGCTTAATCATCTTATATACATTTAAAATTCTAATTTGGGCTCTCGTAATTTCTTTTCTATTACCAAGAGCCTCAATAAAATTACGAGTCATCGAATCAGCGAACGGTGGGCCAAAATTCAATAGCCGAGGCAAATAAAAAAAACAAACAGCAAATGTTTTAAACTGCAGCCAGCTATCTTTCTGTTTTGTTTCTTTTTTGTTTAGCTTCTGCAAAGCTATATAGTCATCAAATTCAGCAGAGACGGTATTGATTAAATTTACGCCGAGATCATTTTGATGGTTAGCGTTGGCTGCAGCCGATTGTACAAGTCGCTTGAACTCACCTAACTGTTTTTCCTGCTCACTCATCTAACTTCACCAAAGTATTAGATTCAAGAATATCTTTTTCTAAAAGATCTGGCCGGGTAACACCCATTGATGCATCTAGTACATCCTTAAATGCATCATAGAGTTGCTCTGCAGTGAACTTCATATCTGAGCGTTCTGCAAATGAATGCTGCACCAACAAAAAAGAATTTTTCAACAACACCCAATCCAAATGATCTTTTGATGGCCTAGAGCCAGTTGCAATAAATCCGACATCAACTCCTTTAAGTCTGAGTGATTCGAGATATTCCAAAGTTGGCCAGTTTCTGCCTGATTCATATAGCCACTGAGCGGTTTTCGTCACTCCCCCTATCCGTCCAAACTCCTCCTGACTTAAATGCAGCCTCTTGCGCTCTACACGGAGACGCTCAGGCAAAGTCAAAACAGAATTTTCAGAAGATGTTTTCAAGGTATATATCAAATTAATTTACATGGAAATTATCGCACTTTATTGAATATTTTTACAATATGTTTAAAATAATATAAACATATTTATATTAATGGAGTAAAAATGCTCTCATATTCTGAAGTTCGCAATCTCTTTGAGACCAATGGAATTTCAGTTGCAGAGTGGTCTCGTGACCACGGGTTCCCATCAGCGCTGGTATATCGAGTGTTAAGGGGAGAAGCTAAATGCCGACGTGGGGCAACTCACAAAATTGCACTTGCGTTAGGCATTAAAGCTCCTGTTTCAGAAGAGCAGAGAAAACTATTGGAAATGATTACCGAGTCCCATCAAACGGCGAGTGAAGAAAAATTAAATTAAGGAGAACAATCAAGACTAACAAAATCTAGAAAACAAAAAAGCCGAACATTTAGCTCGGCTCTTTGCACTTGAAGCCCCTGCGCTAACAGGGTTACATCTAACTACATAACTGTATTCTGCCTTTCAACGTGTGAAGAGTCAAGGGGTTCGTTCGCCCCAAACTCTCGTAACCAAAGAGTATGCGATGACGCTTGTCGGCCCAAGGCTGACCAAGCCTTAGCCACTCTTCACACTTAAGGAATACAAAATGATTTACTGTAGCTTTACTACCTCTATTCTCAAAGAGGTTAGATAATGGCGCGCCCACCTAAAGTTACCTGGGATCGGGTCAACGAAATGATTGCAAATGGGATTGGCTCTGGATTCGGCGAAGCCTATCAACCCATTATTCAGATCAAGCGTTGGAATTCATCGCCTGTTTCTACGCAAATTATCAAACCCTTACCCCCTTTCAAAAGAGCCTGTCACTTTTTAAGCCAATCAGAGTATTGGCTGGGACTGCTGTTTAGTTGGGTAGGTTGCGAAATTCGCGAGCAATTTCCACTGTGGTCTTGGCCGCACCCTCACCCAGAAAGTGGAAGAAACTTATCTAATGACCGATTTTTAAAAGAGTCCAGGGGGTTAATTGAAATATGCAAACAGGCTGACATCAAACATGGAAATTATCCTGGGACAAATATTCCCTACATCTGGTCGATGGATATGTGTCTTTACTTGCCTTGGGTTACTGACTTTAAACGCAACTGCACAATGGTGTCGGTCAAGCCCATGTCTCACAAAACCTATAGGGATCCTGACCCGATTAACCGTAGTTTAGAAAAGCTAGAAGTAGAGCGTCGCTATTGTGCAGAACTAGGTATTCACTACCTGATTGGGAATCATCAGGCATTCACAAGAACACTGTTTGGAAATTTAGAATGCATCCAATCGAGTGCCAACGCAAACCAATATCACTCATCAAATTTCATTTTAAAAAGATTCTTGGATAAGCAAGGGCATAAGCTGCATCAACAGCATTTAGGCTTTATTCGCGAGGTACTAGTTAAAGATTATAAGTGCTCAAATGAAGACGCAATACTGCTAAGAAATTTTTTGATTTGGCATCAAATTATCGATATCGATCTTAATGCTCCAATCAATGAATCTATATTGCCAAGACAAGGTGGTCGCGCTTTTAAGCAGTCAATTAAATTAAATCTAGAAGGAAAGTCATGACTACGATCCTTTCAGGTATGGCGCTAAGCCCGATTAACAACCAATCCGTATTAATAAATCGCCCAATGCGCGTACTTTACGTCAATAAAAAGCTTAATCAGTTAGTCGCAATTGCTGTAGAGCCTAAGTCCTCTAGAGGTAGGCTTTATTTTACCAGTCCCAAAATATTCCACTACAACGAAATAGTAAAACTGATTGAGACGCTCAACGTCAGACTTATAACTCAAGGGATCAGACCAAGACCAGATGTACTGGCATCAGACCAAACATTAAATAAAAAGTACAGGGCGAATCCATGTAAAGCGGTTCTGATGCGACAACAACGTTACAAACTGATTGAGTCGCTTGTGCAAAATACTGGTGATCATGCTTTGCTGTTTGATGAACAAACAAGAGATGAAATTATTGATAAGCATATATCCGAACTTGAAGAATCAAGAAATATATCAGTGTTAAAGAAATACATTCAGCAACTCATTTATCAATTTTTTGCAGAAGGTTCAAGCTCAAATGCACTGACGCCGTATTTTGCAACACGTGGCGGCCGAGGCAAAGAGAGACTACAGAAAAATAAACTAGGTAGACATAACGCACCAACGAAGGCTGGAATTACTGGACATCAAGGCTTTTTGATGTCTGATGATGATAAGAAAATTTGTGGTTTCGCGTATAGAACCTATCTAGTCTGGGGTAGAACTTGCGCGCACGCGCTCAGGAAAATGTGGGCCAATTTTTATTTTTTTGAAGAGCAAGATGATTCAGGAAAAACACATAGCAAATTGCTTCCAAAAAATTTACGCCCAAGTCGCTCGCAATTTGAACGCTGGGGATCCAAAGTAAGCGGTCTAGAAGCTTGGAGAAAAGAACTTAATAAGCAACAACTAGCCAGGCTAGATCGTGCGCTACTAGGGAATTCAAACGACCAGATTGTCTCGGTTGGTCAGGTTGGTGCAATTGACTCAACAACAACTGATACCGAATTTGTTTCTGTAACAGATCGTCTGAAAAGAATTGGTCTAGCCACTCGAATGCCTGTTGTTGATAGCTTACATGGATATATCCCCGGTTTTTACATGGGCTTGGAAGCACCCAGTGCAGCTACAGTGAAATTAGCATTACTGCACGCCATGTCTGATAAAACTGAATGGCTTAAATTTTTAGGCTTAGAAGATATGAGTCCAGATGACTGGCTACCAATCCGGTTTGGTAATCATATTGGTGATAACACCGATTCAAGGAATCAAATCATCATGCAAGAATTAAATCATGATGGAATTGGACTAAAGTATGTGCCTACAAGTCGATCCGACATGAATGCTATAGTCGAATCAGCCCATCATAGTCTGCATCGTCTGATTGACCATCTGCTACCAGGCACCACTCGTGGCAAACGTCTGCAACGCGGCGATGAGCGCCCTGATCTAAGTGCCAGAATGACATTAATAGAAGGGATTCGCGAGACAACAAAGGCAATCCATTTTCATAACACTGTACCAATAGATATCCCAATCACGCTTGAAATACGTCAAGAGTTGGTCGAAAAAGGCCTAATCATTAACAGACTCAATTTAACAAAGCTCGCTATTCAAAAAGGTAATCTACATGTGAGCCTGATAAGTCGCGAGCAGGCAATCGCAACACTAGCCACACCGATTAAAGGTACTTTTACAGCAAAGGGAGTAAAACTCCATCGAACCGACAGAGAAGAACGCGCCTTTATTGAACCCATACGCTATTTATCAAAGCATCCTGCAATGATTGCTAGGTTTCAAGAAGCAAAAACAAATCGTCGTGTGGCGCCAGCCTATCATGATGCCACTTTTTTATATAACCCTTACCAGCCATATGAAATTTGGTATCAAGACATACACACGGGCGAAATATTCAATCTGGAACTGGATTCACCAGATAACGAGTGGTTTGAATACACTATCCCCGACTACCTAGCGGCTATGCAGCAAGATGCTGCATACAGACACCTTGTAGATGATGTGAAGCAACAACAACATGTCTCGTTTGAAAGCGAACTGGAAACCACATTAGACGCAATTGAAATTAAATATGCCGAGGCAGAAGGAAAATCAGCGGCTATACCTAAATCAAAGATAGTCCGTGAGAAAAAGAAGAATCGCAAAAATGAAAAATCCTTAATGTCTAAGGGAATAACAAAACCAGTCACTAAGGACCTGCCTACGACAATGCCTCCACAAGTGCAATACACCCCTCAAACAAATAAACAAATGTCAGGCCAAAATATTCTGGTTAGCTTTATCTCAGGAGGTATGAAATGAACCAACAATCTCTAAACAACCCTTTACTTGATAGATTACCCGACTATCAGAACTTGCAAGATGTGATAAACGCTATTACTTATCACCCGTTACACAATGTTGATATATCAAAATTAACTTTTATAGAAAAGGATGCGCTGCTATCTGGTGAAAAAGTAATACTTGCTCCCACACTAAAAACGATTATGGCTGTAATGACATGGTACGGTATGCTAAGAACCGGACTTCAAAACAGAAATCCCATTCTAGCCGAGAACAAAAAACGCTATTTTGAATCCCTTGAGCTCGATAAGAAACTTAACGAGTTTCCGAAAATTCCCACTAGCGGAATATCGGTTAATGTCATCAAGGGGCCAACTGGCACAGGTAAAACAGTAACCGTAAAGCGCTTTTGCGCCACACTACCTCAGGTAATTGAACACGGAAAAAATGATGCAGCGGGTTGGGTTTACCAAAAACAACTAGTATATCTACACATAGATCTTCCACATGACGGTACCCGGGGCGGTTTACTCTATTCCATATTACTCACAATGGATGAAGCTCTGGGCACTCAGTATGCAACATCAATACCCAAGAAAAACCGCACAGTCGAAAAATTGGCAGTTGCGACAGTTGCAAGGCTTATCGCTCATTTCACTGGCATTATTTTTATTGACGAGTCGCAACTACGGAATCTGGTAAAAAGCGGACAAGCCGAGTTGATGCAGTTATTCTTACTGCAACTTACCAACAGCGGCATACCGATTGTTATCAGCGGAAATGAGTGTGCGTTTGATTGGTTAAAGTATAGCCAGGATCTAAGTCGATTAGCACTAACCGGGGCTTCGCATTTTCATCCGATTGGCGCTCTGGACGAGCCTGATTGGAAGATTGAGTGGGAAGCGCTTTGTCGGGGAATTATGCAGTTCTATGTGTTACCACAGCCACCAACATCACTTTCAGAATGCTCCATTATGCTTCTGGAATGTAGTGGGGGTATTGCTAGATTGGCCATCATCCTTTGGTCAGAGGCTCAGCGAAGCTGCCTTTACCATCAAAAACAGTTTGTCACGCCGGATGACATTAAAGAGATATACCTAGGTTATTCATATAGCCCAATTAAGCCACTTGCAGATGGCTTCAGATATAAAAATGCTAATTTGCTGAGCAATTTTCTCGATGTAGATGCAAATTTTTATAAACAATATTGGCAGACTGAAAACGGTGACGAAAACAATCAAGAAACACCAGTGTCTTCTCAATCAGAGGATTCAATCAACTCAAAACCCAAGCAAAAGCGCAGTGAACAAGCAAAATTTAAAAGTCAGCAAACAGCTGAAAAGAACAAGCGCACAAAATCAAAACTGCTCAAAGAAACCCTGCCCAAAGAAGATATGCGCATTAATGGTCTGATTAATCACAATCTAGACCAGCTTGCGGCTCTAAGACAAGAGATCGAAGGCTGAATTTATGACGAATTTAATTCTGCCCTCAATGCACAAAGACATGACTTTTTTTAGTTGGATGTCGGCGACCCATATGATGAATGGATATCCAAGCTCATATCAATTAAGCGAAAATTTACTTGGCAACGGCTCGGCTGGGACGAGGTTAGATTTCCCCTCGCATCTTGAGAAATTCTGTAGCAACACCTCCTATGCATTTGGTGATTTATATAGCCTTGCTAAAAACTCAACGGTGTTGCCCTATTATCTTGCGTTCAGACCAGCCAGTATTTTGGATAGTTGCGTTCGTCTGATGGCAAGTAATAGTGTGGAAAGTCTTAAATTCATATTGGGACTACCACCCAGTCGCACCAACCAATTCCCCATCTTAAAGCTCTGTCCCAGTTGTTTTGAATTAGATATTGAAGCACTTGGATATGGATACTGGCATCGCGGTCACCAATTACCGAGCGCTCATATCTGCACAAAACATGGTGAATTACTCCATACATTTCGACTGCGTGAAGATGGTAGAGGTAAAAATGAACTAACTTTACCATCCACAAACAATGGCGTTGTCATTCAAACCCCAATGCAAAGCTTACCCCTTTTGCAAGACCTATCGAACTTGTCAGTCAGGGCGATGAACGGCTTATTACCGGGCGAATTCAATCCACAACAATTACAATTTACCTACCAGCATGGTTTGAAACAACATGGGTTGATCACACCCAGAGGAAAAATTAAAGTCAGCGAGTTCCTATATAGGCTGCAAAAATACTTTCAGCCAATTCAGTCGATTACCCCATATGATAAATTGTTAAGTCAGGACAAAATATCACACGTCCTGAAGCTCATCAGAAAGCCTCGAGGATTTCATCATCCAATAACGCATCTGTTATTGATTCAATTCCTGTTTAACTCCTGGGAATTATTTTGCTCAACATACAAATGGGAAAGCCAGTTCCAGCTGGATTTGGATACTAAGCCTCAGCTTGACAGTACTTCATTGCAATGCTCGTTTGACGGACATCTCAACGAAATCGCTGTGCGCTACAAAGCAGGAGAATCGCTCAGAAAGTTAGCTTTGGAATATAGCTATGATATTGGGACGTTAATACGACAGATAGAAAAACATAATCTGGCGACAATCAAAAAACGACCCAAAAAAGTATCTTTAGAAATCAAAGGTCATGTACTTGATTTACTCAGCAAAGGTCATGATTTGAAAAGCATATCAAAAGAGACCAGCCTATCACAATCAACGATAGATCGGATTTTGGCGTCCAATCAGTCGATTCATAGAATCTGGAAGGAAAATAAACAAGCCAACTTACGCACCCCAAAAAGACAAAAGCTGATGCAGTTTATTGCAGAGAATCCACACACTTCAAAAATAGAGATAAATAAAACCATGTCATATACATACAAATGGTTGGCTGCACACGACAGTTCTTGGCTGAACCAATTCTTGAATAACGTTAAACCAGCTAGAGTGACTCGTAGCTTGAAAGCAAGCAAGCCTAGGATCAACTGGTCTAAAAGAGACGATGAATGTTTAAAGGCATTACAAGATATAAAAAATATAGAACTCGAATCGTGGGAAAGACGAAAGCCGCAGACGTTTTTGAGAAGACTGCCAGCACTATCATTTAAACCTAGATTAGCTAATCTTCCAAAATCAAAAGCATGGGTCACCAAAGCGCTTGGGAGTTTTAATGACTAAATTGGCTGATATAACCCCATTAACCCATCTTGAATATCTAAAAATCGCTCAACATTCTTCTTTGATTGTCCCCACATTAATGCCCGATGAGTTACTACTTGGTTATTTGGGAAGACTGGGATTTGTAAATGACTATCCAGACTATCTAACAGCAAAGAAAATCTTAAAAAATATTTTCGTAAACCATTACCATAAAGAATATCAATATCCACTCGCACTTCAGCTTGCTAATATTCTTAATGTTGATCCAGAAATGATCGTCAAAAATCACACATTAGTGCCAATTATGCGATCAATCGACACTCAAAATATACCTAGTCATGATGTAAGTGTGCTTAAAGCTATGGGATATAGTCTGGCTAAACCTAATGTTTGCTTCTGTGAGAACTGTATATCTGAAGACTTAAACTACATTGGTCACAGTTACTGGCGCCGATCGCATCAAATACATGGAATTGACTTTTGTTACAAACATGATACTCCACTTATGATGGCGACAATAGAAAATGCTCACTACCAATTTCCACAAAAAATCTTTAAGTCTGGAAAATTTTTACAACAAAAAATTATTTCATCCGAATATAAGCACCCTGTGATACAAAAATATATTCAATTGATAGATGACTATATTGAAATTCAATCAACAATAAAATATAGGTATATATTAAAAATGCTTAAGCATAAAGCACTAATGAAAAATACAACTAAGTCGCAAGGAGCGCAGCACTATATCAGCGACTTCATTATTGAGAATACACCTATTAATTGGCTGGTTAAACATTTTCCAATTTTTAAAAAAAAATCATTAAATGTCCCAATTTGCTGTATAGACGCCCCACATAAGGCACCCAATCTATTCAATTTACTATTGATGATTTCAAATATGATGCCTGAAGCTAATAGCCAAATTTTACAATCTCGACGCTCTTCTTTTTCACCAACATTGCCTCACTTAAATAATCATTTAACAAAATTTAAGGCTAACATTTTGTATAAAAAACATAATGAAATCTACACGCAGATTTCTGAAGAATTAGCCAGGTTTGAACTTAAGACCACTCATCATTTACAACAATTCAGACTTCCCGTTCAAGATGATTTGAATGATGCCACGTCAGAAGCAGTTTTGGATTTCTTTCGAGGAACGTCATTGAAAAATATTATGCAAAGAAAGTCTGTAAACTTTACAGCTTTTGAGATGTTAATTAGAAAGGGATCTCAATTAAAAATGCTTGGTGAACAGGCTGGTAATTCTTACTAGTGAAGTACGAACCTTAAAAAATCCGTCGCCAAAATTCCTTTGTGTAGTAAATACCCTGTTTCTAAAATATGTTTTCCTTTAACCTTATATGGAGTACATAAATGACAACGACTTGGACTTTCCTAAATTCCAATCTATTCGAAAGTAATGTCCATGACTAACATGTACAAACTCAATCAATACCTGACGTTAGCCAATCAACTTACAAGTGTTGCGACTAAAGAGGAGTTAGCTGAATGTGCAAGGTTACTTGCGATTAATGTTGCACATTACCAATCAGTGTATGGATCGCTTCCGTTAGATGAAACCCTGGAAATGGCCTATGCGGAAAACCCCAATCAGGCTCAGTTGGATTTGGTGGCAAGTGGATTAGAGACAATGGTGGGAGTGTTAGGTGGCATTGTGCAAGGTTTTGACACTAACCCATCGCATTAATGTAAATCATAGACTTTAAGAGAACCATTATGACTAGCCACCTTATCCCTCAACTATTACTCAGTGTAGCTTTATCACTTTCGACTATTGCTTATGCTGAAATCATTACTGGTCGCGTAGTTGGTGTGTCTGATGGAGATACGCTTACTGTCCTAGATTCAAACAATACCCAATTTAAAATAAGATTAGCCGCTATCGATGCACCAGAAAAAGCACAACCCTTCGGTCAACGCGGAAAACAAAAGTTGTCCGACCTCTGTTTTGGCAAGAGCGCCAGCATCCAAATTATTAGCACAGACCGTTATGGCCGCTCAGTCGGCGATGTTGATTGCGCTGGCGTCAATGCAAATGAGATGATGGTTCAATCTGGGCTTGCTTGGGTTTATCGTAAGTATGACAAGGGCTATGGTCATTTGTATGGTCTAGAAGAAGATGCTAGAAATACCAGACGTGGCCTTTGGGCTGATGATAATCCTACCCCGCCTTGGGAATGGAGAAAAGCAAAGCGCAATCATTGAAATGATGGTGACTAATTCAACTAAAGTAAACATTAGTCTTGAATCATGATCAATTTATAGGTGGCTTTGAGCCAGCACACTCAAAATTTAGAGTTAAAGCTATATCACGCCGCCATAACTTATTGCATTGAGTATTCTTTTAACCTCTAACAGACCTGACTCAGATTCAGCCATGGATATTGGCGTAGACTTCAACACAATGTTTTCAGAATGGAGCCATTTTTCAGCCATCTCTTTTGAACCAAAAGTTTCAATAGCAAGGGCATGCGCTTCATCAAGGCGAATTTGTAAGGCGGATTTTGCTTTCATTTGTAGCCCCACAGACAAAACTTAAATATATTTACTATTATAAATAGCTGCATATTGATGAGTAAGTTGTCTCTTATAATTAAAACGAAGAAAGAACAACGGCCACATGAGTGGCCGTTGCATGCGAGATTCTCTCTGTGTTTTACACATAGCCACTCCAGGTGACATCTAGATTCCTAGACGGCGCTACGTTATTACACTCGCTCAACGTAACCTTGTCATATGTAGAACTAATTATAAATCAATGATTAAAGTATTGATATAGAGCGACAAATACTCAGTAAATTTGAGAGCTAAGTCCAATGCTGAGTATTCCAGTCAAAGAAGCCATCTGTAATTATTTCAAAAGAGTCCACTAATAATTATCTTACGAGACCAATTATTCTCTGATCCGCAAAATGCTTTGAATGTCGCCTAAGCGGGACAAAGCTGCCATTTAGTTTAGGTTTTTAGAGGTCAACAATCGGCCCAAAGCTGACCTTCATAATAACCTATGAAGATTTACAAAACCAATGAATCCCATACCAATAAAAAATATAGCGAATTGTGAATTTTCAAGTACTAGAGATTTATCATTCATCCTCTTCCCAAGCAAATTTTTTTTAGATTCTTCGCATAGTTAATTGAATGATTTTTTATTGTATTTAAACTAGACGACCGGTCTAATCTATGCAATAATGCATTTATGGGTAATGAACTTCCAATCACAAAGTCTGGCGATACGCGTCAGCAAATCCTCGATACAGCCAAGGGCATCATCCTCGGCAAGGGCTTTGCTGCGGCCGGCCTCAACGAGATACTTTCCACCGCAGGTGTGGCCAAGGGCTCGTTTTATCACTATTTCAAATCTAAAGAGCAGTTTGGCGACGCCTTGCTCAAAGATTACTTTGACGACTACCTGCAGATGTTAGAGCACATGCTTAAAGATGACGGCAGCACTAATTCCAGCCGCCTGCTGGGATTTTTCCAGTTCTGGCTGGATACGCAGTCTAGTGATGCCACAACGGATAAATGTCTGGTCGTTAAATTGAGTGCGGAAGTGACGGATCTTTCCGAATCCATGCGACTCACACTGAAAAATGGTACCGGTCGTGTGATAGCGTGCCTTACCAACTGCGTGCAAGAAGGAGTCCACAAAGGCGAGTTTCCGGTCAACCTCGATGCAAAAACTGTAACGGAAGAAATATACTATATGTGGATAGGCGCAACGCTTTTGACCAAGGTAGGCCGCACGCATGCAGCCTTGGAATGCGCCATGAATGCCACGAAAGAGAGATTGGGGCTTAATTGAGTACGATCTTTTTTATTTGGCCGAACACTAACCGACTGGTCTAATAACTGTAATTTTTAAGGAGTTTTGATGCTGAATTTTGATTTTTACAACCCGACGCGCATCGCTTTCGGCAAGGGCAAGGTCGCCGAAATCGACAAGTTGGTCCCTGCTAAGGCTCGCGTATTGATTGTTTACGGCGGCACTAGCGCCAAGAAGAATGGCACGCTGGATGAAGTCAAAGCCGCACTGGGCGGGCGTTATGCCGAAGAATTCAGCGGCATCGAGCCTAATCCGACTTATGAAACGCTCATGAAAGCCGTCTCTAAAATCAAGGCCAACAAGCTGGATTACCTACTGGCAGTCGGCGGTGGCTCGGTGATTGATGGCACTAAGTTTGTCGCGGCGGCGGTGTATGCCGAGGGCGACCCGTGGGAGATTTTGCTCCAGCGCGGTGCCAATGTGAAACAAGCCATGCCTTATGGCACGGTGCTGACCTTGCCAGCGACAGGCTCGGAGATGAACGACGGCTCGGTGATTTCACGCACCGAAACCGCATCCGGCTTACACGACAAGCTCTATTTCACCAGTGAGCATGTGTTCCCACAGTTCTCCGTGCTCGACCCGAGCAAGAGCTACACCCTGCCGCCGCGCCAGTTGGCTAACGGCGTGGTGGATGCCTACACCCACATCATGGAGCAATACCTGACCTACCCGGTGGAAGCGCGGGTGCAGGATCGCTTTGCCGAAGGCTTGCTACAGACCCTTATCGAGGTTGGTCCCAAGGTGCTGGCCAATCCGCAGGATTACGACACTCAGGCCAACTTCATGTGGGTCGCCACCCTAGCCTTGAATGGCTTGATCGGCTCCGGTGTGCCCAGCGACTGGTCGACGCACATGATAGGCCACGAAATCACCGCGCTGCATGGGTTGGATCACGCACAGACGCTGGCAATTATTCTGCCGACCATGTTGAGTGTGCGTCGCGAATCCAAGCGCGCCAAGCTGCTGCAATATGCCGAGCGCGTCTGGCATATCAGTGAAGGGTCAGAAGATGCTCGCATCGAAGCGGCCATCCAGAATACCCGCGCTTTTTTCGAGAGTCTCAGCGTGCCTACGCGCTTATCCGCCTACAACATCAGCGCGGATGCCATTCCTGCCCTGCTGGCGCAGCTTGAAAGTCATGGCATGGTAAAACTCGGTGAGCATGAGGATGTGACGCTGGATAAGTGCAGGGAAGTGCTGGAAGCCAGTATTTAAATTTTTAATAGGGTGGATAAAGCGCGATATCGCGAATTCACCACCTTTGTACTTATTTTTTATTAGGAGCAATCATGAGCAAAAAGTTAGCACTGTATGTACGTCTGCACGCCAAGCTAGGCAAGGAAGCAGCACTGGAGGCATTTCTGAAATCCGCACTGCCACTGGTGGAAAATGAGCCAGAAACCGCTACCTGGTACGCACTCAAATTCGGCCCTGCCACCTTTGGCATTTTCGATACCTTTAGCGATGAGCATGGCCGTCAAAAACACCTGACGGGCAAGATTGCCGAGGCACTGATGGCGAATGCCGCAGACTTGCTGGCCGAGATGCCGGTGATCGAAACCGTGGATTTACTGGCAGTCAAAGGCCAGGCTTAAATCAGTTTTTGGCTAAGTAGATAGCTCCTCCCCTGGCTATTTCGGGCCTACACTGGCACATCGCTTTCCTCCCTTTTGTGGTGTGTCAGTGTTTTTTCTTATAGAGCAGAATGTATACCCCTAATCCAAATCAATCGCCTACAGCCAACCGCGGCTGGCAGCGTGTATTCCAGCGCGGCAAACTCACGCTCGGTATCATGTTCCCGATCGAGGCATTCGAGCGCGATCAGCCGACCATGCACAACCAGGTAGCGCTGGCGCAGTTTGCCGAAAAAGCCGGTTTTGCCAGCCTCGGTTTTCGCGATGTGCCGCTGCGCGACCCGAATTTTGGCGATGTCGGCCAGGTATTCGACCCCTGGGCTTATCTCGGTTATATGGCCGCGCAGACCACAGAAATCGCACTGCTAACCGCATCCATCATCCTGCCGTTGCGTCACCCGATTCATATCGCCAAGGCCGCCGCCAGCATAGATCAGTTGTCCAATGGACGCTTGCTACTGGGTATTGCTAAGGGCGATAGGATGGTGGAGTTCCCGGCCTTCAATGTGGATTTTGAGTCGCGCGGTGCCATGTTTCGCGAAGAAGTCGAGTTGCTCAAAATTTATTGGTCAGAGTACTTCCCGCAATTAAGCAACAGCTTCGGCCATCTACAAGATGCCGATGTCATCCCCAAGCCGGTAGCTTCGCATGTGCCCTTGCTCGTTACCGGCCATAGCCAGCAGGATTTGGGCTGGATCGCGCGTAATGCCGATGGCTGGATGAGCTACCCGCGCAGCATTGAGGCACAGGCGCAGGTGGTGCAGCGCTGGCGCGATACGGTAGAAGCCGAATTGCCAGGGCAGTACAAACCATTCACGCAGTCTTATTTTATTGATCTTACCGATAATCCCAACGAAGCGCCTACACCGATTCATCTCGGGCATAGACTGGGAAGAAATGCGCTGCTGGTACATCTGCGCGCCAGCCAGCGTATCGGCGTGGATCACCTGATTTTCAACGTCAAATACGGCAAACGTCCAGCCGGTGAGGTGTTGCAGGAGTTGGCTGAATTTGTTTTATCGGAGTTTATATGAAGTTGTAGCGCAGGCGCCCCCGCCTGCATCCATCAAAAAATGCAGGCGGGTTGCCTGCGCTATAAAAATAGGAGCCACCATGAAAGCCGTTGCATTAACCAAGTATTTACCTATCAGCGATCCTGAATCGCTGATGGATGTCGAATTGCCCATCCCCGTCGCTACTGGTCACGATCTGTTAGTCAAGATCCACGCCATTGCAGTCAACCCCGTCGATACTAAGGTGCGCAAGCCTAAAGACAAGGTGGAAGCAACGCCCAAGGTGCTGGGCTGGGATGCCGCTGGCGAAGTGGTTGAAACCGGGCCGAATTGCACGCTGTTTAAACCTGGTGACAAAGTGTTTTATGCGGGTGACATCACGCGCTCGGGCTGCAATGCCGAATATCAGCTCATGGATGAGCGCATTGTGGGGCACATGCCGCAGAGCTTGAGTTATGAGCAGGCAGGAGCCCTCCCGTTGACCGCCATCACTGCGTGGGAGGCACTATTCGACCGGCTGAGCATTGCGCTTGATATAGCGCAGAACCGCAATAAAAGCCTGCTCATCATAGGCGGTGCAGGCGGCGTGGGTTCGATTGCAATCCAACTCGCGAACAAACTGGCGGGATTGACCGTGGTAGCTACGGCATCGCGGCCTGAGACCGTGCAATGGGTGCAGGAATTGGGCGCACAACACGTCATCAATCATAAGCATGACCTGGTGACGCAAATGCGCGAAATCGGCATTCCCCAACCAGATTATATTTTCTGCTGCAACGATACCGATGGCTATTTTTCTGTCATGGCCGAGCTCATCAAGCCGCAAGGCAAGATTTGCTCGATTGTCGAAACCGCACAGCCGGTGGACCTTAATCTGCTCAAGAATAAGAGCGCGACCTTCGCATGGGAGCTGATGTTTACACGTTCCATGTTTCAGACCGCCGACATGACTGAACAGCACCATATCCTCGACCGCATTGCCAAACTGGTGGATGAGGGCGTGCTGAAGACCACGCTCAATGAAACCATATCACCCATCAATGCTGCCAATCTGCGTAAAGCGCACGCTCAGCTCGAAGCAGGTGGCACCATAGGCAAGATCGTGTTGAGCGGCTGGCATTAAATTATAGATAGTATTTTCACATTATTTTTTACATTATCAGGAGATAAAAATGTCACGTGTCGTCAGATTCCACCAAACCGGTGGGCCAGAAGTATTACAGATAGCAGATGAACAAGTCGCCGCACCAGGCAAGGGTGAAGTGCAGATCAAAGTGCATGCCATCGGACTCAATCGTGCAGAAGTCATGTTCCGCAATGGTCAGTATCTGGAGGCGCCGCAACTGCCAGCGAAGCTGGGCTATGAGGCGGCGGGTACCATAGCCGGAGTAGGTGAGGGTGTAAGCGAGTTCCAAATTGGTGATGCGGTCAGCACAATCCCAGCGTTTTCACAGAATCAGTATGGCGTGTATGGTGAGTTGGCGAATGTGCCCGCATTTGCTGTGGTCAAGCATCCACCATCACTTTCTTGGCCGGAAGCTTCCGCCATCTGGATGCAATATATGACTGCCTACGGCGCATTGGTGGAGTTTGCCGATACCAAAGTCGGTGAGTTTGTGCTGATTCCGGCGGCATCCAGTAGCGTGGGTGTGGCAGCTATCGAGATTGCCAATCTGCTGGGTGCCATTCCTGTTGCTTTGACGCGCACCAGCAGCAAGCGCGAGGCTTTGCTCAAGGCCGGTGCCAAGCATGTGATTGCGACGGAAGAACAAGACCTGGTGACCGAAGTGAACCGCATTACCAATAATAAAGGTGCACGCGTGGTGTTCGATCCGGTTGGCGGGCCGACCATCAGCAAACTGGCAGAAGCGACAGCCCAAAGCGGCATTATTTTCCAGTATGGCGCGCTAAGTACAGAGCCGACGCCATTGCCGCTGTTCCCCGTGCTCGCCAAGCAATTAACCATACGCGGGTATACCTTATTTGAAATCAGCACTCATCCTGAACGCATGGCACGCGCCAAAGCCTTCATTGTGCAAGGGTTGACTGAAGGCAAGCTGAAACCGCTGGTGGCCAAAACCTATCCGCTAGCGCAGATTGTCGAAGCACACCGCTATATGGAATCCAACCAGCAGATCGGCAAAATTGTGGTGACAGTTTAGCACTATTAGCAACTGCATAGGCGCTTTGCAGTCGGTTGGGCAGTCAAGTTTGAGTGCCGAAATGAAGCCTCCACGATGAAAGTATACAAACATAGAATCTGGGGGCGTTAATGGTGGATTTTGTTTAGCAAGCTCACCCTAACCCTTTAGCGGGACGCCTGACGGTGCTCATGCATTCAACTGTTGAAGGTCAGTTAAGGGACGATTAGAGTCGGTTATTCTAACAGCTCATATAATTCTAAAGAGAAAGTCAGCTTAATCCTGTCTACTTTCAGTTTAAGGATATTAGGAGTATTTGAACTGCTATTTTAACTTTATTCCGGGATGGGGTTTTATGAAGGTCGAAAATGGATTCCGCGATGACATTCTGACTGTATCAGCAATCTTAATTCTACTTTTTATTTATGAGCATATATGACCCATAGCTGAACTTCATATATATATATATTCAAAACAACTCTTCACATTTATGCATTTAAATGTGACAATGTATGCAACTTAAATTAAAGAGGCATATATGAACGTATCGTCATTATTTGAAGAAGTCCAATTAGGCGACTTGTTTTTACCCAATCGAATTGTATTACCGCCATTAACTCGCTGCCGTAGCACTCAACCGGGAAATGTGCCTAATGCATTAATGGCAACTTACTATAAACAACGCTCTACTGCTGGTTTTATGGTTACAGAAGGTACACAGATTGAAGCACGTGGGCAAGGTTATGCTTGGACGCCGGGCATACACTCTGAGGAGCAAATAGAAGGTTGGAAGAAAGTAACGAACGCTGTACACGAAAGTAGTGGAGTTATTTTTTGCCAACTTTGGCATGTTGGCCGAGTATCCCATTGCGAGTTACAGCCAAATGGAGATGCACCAGTTGCACCGTCAGCCATTCAGGCAAAGTCTGTAAAGGTCTTTATTGAGACTGGCCCGGGCGAAGGTGCTTTGGTTGAACCAAGCATGCCTCGTGAACTGACAACCGAAGAAGTAAAAGAGTTGGTTAATATATATCGTCAAGCTGCTAAAAATGCAAAATTGGCTGGATTTGATGGTGTTGAGCTTCACTCCGCTAACGGTTATCTGCTAAACCAATTCATATCTGAGCATACAAATCACAGAACTGACGAATACGGTGGCTCGCTAATCAATAGATTACGCTTTTTAAGAGAAGTGACTGAAGCTGTTATCGAAGTGTTCGGGCGTAATCGAGTAGGCGTTCGATTCGCTCCACTGTTTGCCACCACTACCGAAGACCGCGTTTATCTTGGCCTAGTAGAAAGTAACCCTCATGAAACCTACATTCGTGCTGCTGAAATGTTGAATGATCTTGGTATTGCATACATATCGATCGCAGAGGCAGATTGGGACAACAGCCCGGACTTGCCTGAAACATTTAGACGTGATTTACGTAAAACATTTGAGGGTGCGATAATTTATGCAGGTCGTTATACCGTAGAGAAGGCACTGACAGTAAATTCAAAAGGCTACGGTGATTTATATGCATTTGGTAAACCATTTATAGCAAACCCCGATTTACCGTATCGAATTCTAAAAGGATTATCGTTTAATCAAGTGCATAATGATACTCTTTACGGTGGTGGTGAAGCAGGATACATTGATTATCCAGTTAGCACATAATGATCAACTTTAATAGTGGGCTTTCCCACTGGCAATAAGGTGGGAGTACCATGGATTTGAATGAAGCATTAAAAATGCTAGCAAACCCAACAAGGCGTGCAATATTGGCTTGGTTAGCTAATCCTAATGAGGCGTTTGAGGACTACTCACAACTTTACCCGTACGAGATGTACGGGGTATGTGCAAGCCTGATTCAGGAGAAGGTTGGACTGTCCCAGCCTGCCACATCATTGTGCTTAAAAGCGTTGCAAGATGCGAACTTGGTTGAATCAACTAAAGTTGGTAAATGGACATACTACAAACGTAACTCGAAAGTGGTAGAGCAAGTATTAGCTGCCTTACGTGAGGTACTGAGTGAATAGTGAGTTCAATGGCCGCTTTGCGGATTAAGCAGAATATGGGACAAAGCTCCTCTTCACGGCTGAACGGTTACATATTTAGAAGCCGGGTCGAAGGGTAATATGATGAGTGATTCTCGCATAGCAGCCATATCTTCCATTGGGGTTTTACCAAACAGTCGTTTAAATTCACGGCTAAATTGTGAAGGACTCTCATAGCCAACTTTAGCGGAAGCATGCGCTGCTGAAGTACCGTCTTGAAACATGAGTAACCTGGCTTTATGTAACCGCGTTGTTTTCAGATATTGTATTGGAGATGTTGCAGTCACGGCTTTAAAACTGGCATGAAAGGCAGCCAAACTCATCCCGGTTTCATCAGCCAGTTTCGCGACGTTAAGATCATCTGCAAAATCAGAGTGTATCCTTCGCAAGGCCTTACTGATTTTACCCAAGTGATTTTGCTGGCTTAGTAATGCGCGAATAGCTTCACCTTGATTGCTGGTTAAAACCCGATAATGAATCTCCCGCAAGATTGAATGGCCAAGAATATCCGTATCGTTAGCCGAAGTTAATGCTTGCAACAGTCTTAGTACTGTATTAGAAAGCTTAGCATCCAATGGGGTGGATACCATCCCATGAGTTCCAAGCTCAGAATGGGAAGACCCTTGATCAAGCATCAAGATCAGCTCGGAGAGAATGGGTATATTAATGCGAATCGAAATACCCATTAAAGGCTCTTCTTCACTGGCGATCGTTTCGCTTTCAAACGGCAGTGGAACCGACAGCACCAAAAAATGCTGCGGGTTGTAATGAAAAACTTCTTGACCTAAATAACCAATTTTACGACCTGAGCAAATCACCACGATGCTTGGTTCATATAAAACCGGACTGCGCGGCAAAGAGCGGTTCCAGCGCATGAGCTTCACACCTTCTAAAGGGGTGAGAGTAAAGCCTTCAGTCGGCGCCAAACGCTTAAGGAGGTCGCATATGTCGCTTTGATCGGACTCCTGCCAGCAGTTCATCTTAGTCATAAAAATTATATATTTAGGTTACAAAACTATATTATATCAACTATAAATTCATATTTATAAATAGTTTTAGGCAATAAATAAGGAGTTTTATGTATTCAAAAAATCTCATTGCCTCAGTAAACTACTATTGGTCTAGTTTCGATAACAAGGAGTAAATATGAAAGTGCAATTAAACCTACTTGCATTCATGCTGGGAACAGCATTTAGTGCGGTATCGCTAAATACTTATGCTGAAGCAGCAGATGCCCAGGCGAATTTAAGTAAATTAAACGTCCCTGCAGGCTTTAAAATCGAAGTCTATGCGGATGTGCCAGATGCACGCCAAATGGCATTAGGTACCAATGGAAATATATATGTCGGCACGCGTGGCAATAAGGTCTATGCAGTCGTTGACAAGAACAAAGATCACAAAGCAGATCAAGTAATTACCATATTAGACGATTTGAACATTGGTAATGGTGTGGCGATGTACAAGGGTAACCTGTACGTGGCAGAACAGAACCGTATTACACGTTATGCTGCGCCAGATTTTGATTTGACACTGCCATTCAAGCAAATGCGCGAAGTCATCTATGACAAGCTGCCGAATAAGGCTCACCATGGCTGGCGATATATCGCTTTCGGTCCGGACAACAAGCTATATGTAACAGTGGGTGCGCCTTGCAATATTTGTGAAACAAAAGGGATTGAAGGTTCTATCATCAGAATGGATCCGGATGGCAGTAACGTAGAAACCTTTGCAAAAGGCGTTCGCAACTCGGTAGGTGTCGATTTTCAGCCAGACACCAATGTGGTCTATTTCACCGATAACGGCGGCGACATGATGGGCGACGATATCCCGCATGACGAATTAAACGCAGCGGTCAAAGCAGGCCAGCACTTCGGTTTTCCTTACTACGCTGGCGGTGACGCTCGTTCCCCGCAGTTGAAAGATAAAACACCACCAAAGAATGTCGTTTTTCCGGCAGCTGAGTTTCAGGCGCATAGCGCCAACCTGGGTTTTAAATTCTATAGTGGTAAACAGTTTCCTGAGGAATACCAAGGTAGCGCAATTGTCGCCCAACATGGGTCATGGAATCGCAGCAAGCCGGTTGGTTATCAACTGATGAAGGTGAAATTCGACGCCCAGCATCGCGTGACTGGAACTGAGGTGTTCATTGATGGCTGGTTGAATAATGGCGAAATCTGGGGACGCCCAACGGATGTGCTGCAATTGCCTGATGGCTCATTGCTGGTATCTGATGACTACAACGGCGTGATTTACCGCGTTAGTTATGGCGAAGGTAATGCTGACGCTAAAGCACCAGCTACTGCTACAGCACTTGGCACTGTAACGGGTTTGAAAATGCCTGAGTCTTCGATTGCCCATCCGGATGGGCGTATATTTGTTACGGAAATCGGTGAATTCGGCAAGAGCGGTGACGGTAAGGTGACTGTGATTAATGCTAACGGTTCAAAATCTACATTAGCTGATGGTTTGAATGATCCAAAAGGAATCGATATGTTCAATAATCAGCTGTATGTTGCAGATATGGATCAGGTAGTACGTATTGATCTGCAAGGTAATAAAACGGTAATTGCAAAACCATCAGATTTCCAGAGCAAACCAGTTTTTCTGAATGACATTGAAATCGATGGCTTAGGCAACGTGTATGTATCCGATAGCGGGGAAGATAATGGTAAACATGCTGCCATTTACAAGATTACGTCTCAAGGGCAAGTGGTGCAACTCATCAGCGATAAATCCGGCATAAAACGCCCAAATGGTTTATTAATGGATGGCCCCAATGCATTATTGGTTGCAGACTTTGGTACAGGAAAACTGTTCCGCATAGACTATTCTGAACAAGACGGCAAAGTTAAGTCTAATTTGACGCTGCTGAATCAAGGCTTTGGTGCTGCTGATGGTTTGATACGTGATCCTAGCGGTGTACTCTACATCAGCGATTGGGCTGGCGGCAAAGTTTGGCAATTAAGCGAACCCAAGGCGACTCCGCAATTGATTAGCGAAGGAAATCAGTCGTCAGCAGACATTAACTTATCAGCCGATGGTAGAACGATACTGATGCCCGATATGAAGGCCGGGACATTGGTTCCAATTTCAATTCGTTAATTGATAAAACAATATAAAAGGCCGGAATTCCGGCCTTTTATATTTTGAGATGTTACATGAATGATGCATGCGACTTGTGCTGCAATTTGCCCACAAGCTAAAGCTTTTGTCTAGACTGTGCAGCATACAATAATAAAGTCATAATCTGACGCCTTGAGATGTATTTTATATTGGGAAATTAGATGAACAAATGGTTAATATTAGGTGCAGCAATTGTTGCAGAAACCATTGCTACTGCGGCATTGAAGTCAAGTGAAGGCTTTACGAAACTAATTCCTTCTGCGGTTGTGATAATAGGATATGGAATAGCATTTTACTTTCTTTCAATAACCTTACGCTCGATTCCAGTCGGTATTGCTTATGCAATTTGGTCAGGCGTAGGAATTGTTCTGATTACTATTATTGGCTGGGGATTTTTTGGTCAGAAACTAGATATTCCCGCACTTATTGGCATTGGTCTAATTATCGCTGGGGTCGTAACGATGAATGTTTTTTCCAGTTCAGGACACTGAAACTGTAAAAATCAAGGTTAACTGCAGCGTTCACTTGAGGCCGTTGTAGTGTATTTCAAATTTAAACTGGCCGTCAGCTATGCGGATTTATCTGTCATTTGAATATGAGATATACACAACAATTTCGGAGTTACGTATTTATTAAAATGATCTGCCAATAAATAGTGATGCATTGCTCGAAAGTTACGTATTTTCTGACGTAACATCAAATTTTAGTCAAATTTGAATGGCTCTAAACCGTGACATCAAGTTACGTATTTATTCTCGTGAAATATCAACCTTAACTAGATGACAAAATATGTAAGTCATTGAGTTTGTTAGTTAAGTCATACAAAAAGCCTTAGTGTAACCACTAAGGCTTTTTATTTACATGCTTAACACCAACTCAAGATAAGACCAACACCTCACTACAAATGCACTACATGATGAATCGCACGGATATGGAGTTGTAGGATATGGAGTTGTAGGATATGGAGTTGTAGGATATGGATGTAAAAACTTACTATCTTCAATCCCGTCCTCATATCGTATTGATAGATACGATATGAGGTACAAGGGCATTAGTAAAATCATCCTTTCAAGCTTTTGCTCACTACCTCAAATACATCGTTAGAAAGATTCGGGGTATCCATAATCGACTGCAGCGCCTCTTTCATATGCGACTGTAATGTGGGGGTGTAACGCCTCCATTCACGCAGTGGCACTACCTGACGCGCAGCAATTTGTGGGTTAATTTCATTTAGCTCGATAATAACATCCCTTAACAATGCATAGCCTTGACCGCTTGGATCATGAAATTTCACAGGATTATTGATGGCGAATGCTGAGTAAAGCGAGCGTACTCGGTTAGGATTTTTAATATTAAAGTCTTGATGCTGACGTAACTTGGCAAAGTCATCAAATATTTCACTTCTGTTCGCAATCGCTTGCAGTGAAAACCATTTATCCACAACGAGCGGGTAGCCATTAAATCGACGGTAAAAATCTGCAAACACTTCATCACGCTCTGGCTGTGTGCTGTCTGAAAGGCAAGATAACGCGGCGACAATATCTGTCATATTATCTGCATGGTCATAATGCGCCTTGGCACGCGTAGCACATCCAGTACCATTGCTTACGGTCAACAATTCAAGCACGGTATTTTGCAACGCTCTGCGCCCCATTGCTTCTGGTGATATCGCAAACTCACCCGTGTTTCTATTCTGTTCGTACAAGCGCACGAGTGCATCTTTATGTGCCCGTTTAATTGCTTTAAGTATATGCGTGCGCGCTTGATCGATGGCTGCGGGGTCAATCACCTCCTGCGTTTGTGAAATGAATGCGATAGCAGGTAATGTCAGCGCACGCGCGAGCAATGCTTTATCGCCGTTTCCGCTAACACCTTGGTCAATCATCATGCCAAAATCATCTACATATTGTGAGATATTAGCTTCACTGTTTGCCATTACACGCTCAATAGTTCGGAGCGCTAGCGTTTGGCCTGCTTCCCACTTATTGAAGCCATCCGTATCTTTTAACTGCAATAGACGAAGATCATCATCACTTAAGTCTGTGATTAATTTCACAGGAGCAGAAAAGCCACGCAAAATAGACGGAACAGGGCGCGTTTTTACATGGTTGAAAGTGAAGCTTTGCTCACGTTCGGTCAATTCAAGAATTTTTGTTGGATGCGTTTCAGCACCCTCTTGACTCAACAACCCAACCGCAACAGGGATATGCAATGGCTTTTTATCGGTCTGTCCTGATGTATCAGGCTGAGATTGTTTCAATGTGAGGGTGAATGTCTGCTGTGCGGCATTGTATTGGCTCGTAACATTTAAAGTCGGCGTTCCTGCTTGCTTGTACCATAAAAAGTACTGAGACATATCGCGTTCAGAAGCGTCTGCCATGCACTGCACAAAGTCATCACAGGTAACAGCATGTCCATCATAGCGCTCAAAATAAAGGTCTGTCGCTTTGCGAAAGTTTTCTTCTCCCAGTAACGTATGCTGCATGCGGATTATTTCTGCCCCTTTTTCATACACCGTTTTAGTGTAAAAGTTGCTAATTTCAATAAATTGATCAGGCTGTACAGCATGTGCAAGCGGGCTAGCATCCTCTGAAAATTGCAGGCGGCGTAAGGAGTTCACATCATCAATACGCTGCACGGCACGCGAGTTCATGTCAGCGCTAAACTCTTGGTCTCTGAATACGGTAAATCCTTCCTTGAGTGAGAGTTGAAACCAATCACGGCAGGTGACGCGATTACCAGTCCAATTATGAAAATATTCATGCGCGACCACGCCTTCTACACTCATAAAGTCTGAATCGGTCGCGGTTTCTTGATGCGCAAGCACCAACGCTGTATTAAAAATGTTGAGCGAGGTGTTTTCCATCGCGCCCATATTGAAGTCACTCACAGCCACGATATTGAACAAATCCAGTTCATACTCACGTCCGTATTTCTCCTCATCCCATTTCATGGATTTTTTAAGCGATTGCATTGCATGATCACACTGCTTCTCATCACCAGTGCGAACGTAAATATGCAGATCAACATGACGTCCAGACATGGTCTTGAACGAATCTTCAATTCGAATAAGGTCACCAGCAACTAAAGCGAAAAGATAACAAGGTTTGGGAAACGGGTCATTCCAAACCGTAAAGTGGCGCCCGTTCGCGAGCTCGCCTGAATCGATTAAATTGCCGTTAGATAACAGTACTGGATATTTACTTTTATCTCCCTCAATGCGCACGGTAAAGGTGCTTAGTACATCAGGTCTATCTTGAAAGAAAGTAATGCGGCGAAAACCTTCAGCTTCACATTGGGTGCAATAGGTTCCCTGAGATTTATACAGCCCTTCCAGCGCAGTATTAGAGGCCGGATCAATTTCTGAACGAATCATCAAAGTAAACTGATCACCCGCATCGGTGATAGTCATTTTATTGTCAGCAACTTTGTAGCGATGAAATGGAATGTTATCAATCTCAACAGAGAGAATCGTTTGATCTTGCCCATTTAAGACGAGAGCTGTTGACTCACTATCAGGGTTTTTAATGTATTGCACCTCTGATTGTACGATTGTCTTGTCTTCAAGTAATTCAAATGAGAGGTTTACATGCGCAACTTTATAGGGAGCTGGCGTATAGTCTTTTAGGTAAATAGTCTTGGGCGTCACGTTAGTTTCTAGGCTCATTATCAAAATCTCTTTAATTGATTGTTCTGTTAACAGTATAAGTAGATTGTATTGAAGTTGAATAGTTTTATAAGCGAATGTTTAAAATCGGGGAGTATTAAAACGAAGGCTTAGGAAGCAACAGACAAATTAATCACTTCATCAATTAGGCTTACATCTGGATATTTTAACGACTTGAATATGAAGTACGCCTGAATCTTGTAGCACGCACTCATTTTTTAACTAAACAAATACTAAAAACCTGCTAAAATACGCAACTATGTTGCAAAGACTGCTCATTAATTTAACGCTTATCCTTGTATTTGCTTTCACGCAGATAGGCGTTGCCACGCACGAAATTAGTCACATCACTGATGGCGCCAAACATTCGCAGAGTGATGAAAACTCGCAGCAAAAAAATACAGTTGCCGAGCAATGTGCTCAATGTATTAGTTATGCAAAAATCGCTAGTGGCTTATTACCCGCCTCTCTAACAACGCCATCCGGCCAAACTACCTTAGATGCGGCACTGAGCCAGCAGGCACCTTTTCAGCAGTACTCATCAAGCCCCTACGCAGCAAGAGCGCCACCTCAAATAGCGAGTATTTAATTTATAAATGACTGCAGACGTTATCCGCCTGCTGATTACTCGTTTTTATTTTTGAGGTTATTAATATGCATTACGCTCCTAATGTACAAGTGCTTAACACATTTGTATTTAGACCTATATTGATTGCTGTAGCAATGACACTTGCATCACCATCCATTGCAGCAGACACCAATACGACGATAGATTTACCTACAGTCCCCGTGACAGGCAACCCTTTAGGTGTTAGCTCCGACTCACTAGTTGTGCCGGTATCCGTACTCAGTGGGCGAGAGCTATCGCTGAAACGAGAAAGCACATTAGGCGACACGCTTAGTGGCATTCCGGGCGTCAGCGCTACTCAATTTGGCCCTAATTCCTCACGTCCAATTATTCGTGGATTAGATGGCGAACGTGTGCGTATCATGCAGAATGGCATTGGCATTTTAGATGCGTCGAGCTTAAGCTTTGACCATGCCGTAGGCATCGACCCACTCATCATTGAGCAAATTGATGTAGTACGTGGCCCCGCAGCTTTACTATATGGTGGCAGTGCAATGGGTGGCGTGGTCAATGCGATTGACCACCGCATCCCTAAAGAACAGTTAGATGGTATTACTGGACGCGCAGAAACAAGGTTTGGTGGCCCAGACAACACACGGAATGGTGCCGCAGTAATTGACATCGGCAACGGCCAATTTGCGATTCATGCCGATGCATATACTCGTGAAACCAGCGATTTGGACATTCCAGGCTATGCCGTATCTCGTCGTAAAAGTGAGCAGCCTGGCGGCCCTGCCCGTGAGAATCGTGGGCAATTAGTCAACAGTAGCGCAAAGGGTGATGGTGGCGCATTAGGTGCAGCTTTAACCTTTGATAATGGCTATATCGGCGCCTCCTTTTCAACGCTGAGCAATAATTACGGCGTAGTCGCTGAAGAGAATGTCCGCATCGACATGCAGAGTGACCGATGGGATGTGGCGAGCGAGTTTACAGACCTAAGCGGCATCATTAATCGCGTTAAATTTCGTATCGCTCATACTGACTATGAGCATCGCGAACTGGAAGACGGCGAAGTAGGCACCACGTTCACAAACAGAGGCATTGAAAGCAGTGTTGAATTAGGCCATCTCCCGATTGGACAATTAAACGGTGTAGTCGGCTATCAGTTCAACAACACAAATTTCGAAGCATTAGGCGATGAAGCCTTTGTGCCTAGCGTCAATACACAAAACCAAGCGCTCTACGTCTATGAAGAACTGGCCATCGATCAACACAAAGTCACCTTCGGTGGTCGACTGGGCCACACTGCGGTAGACGCTAAAACTCATGCCAATTTTGGTGCGGCGCAGCAAAACAGCTTCAACCCAAACAGTTTCGCACTCGGTGGCTTATATAGTATTGATAGCCACTGGTCACTCACAGGCAATCTATCTCACAACGAGCGTGCACCAAGCTATTTCGAACTATATGCTAATGGTGCCCATGTTGCCACTGGACAGTTTGAAGTAGGCAATGCAGACTTTAAGAAAGAGCGCTCAAATGGCATTGATGCCCAACTACGCTGGAAAGATGCAAAAAACTCATTTAGTGTAGGCACTTATTACACCAGATTTAGCAACTTCATCGGGCTATTTGGTACAGGGAATGAGATTGATGTTGACGGTGAGCTCTTACCAGAAGCGAAATTTATGGCAGTCCCCGCCACACTTAAAGGTTTAGAAGCTGAAGCAAAACTCAACATTGCCGACCATCTCAACTTGAATCTACTTGGTGACTACGTTCACGCCAAAGATGAGCGTAATGACAAGTACCTGCCTAGAATTGCGCCATTACGCTTAGGTGCTGGCCTACACTATCAGCACAATAGCATTGGTGCGAGATTGGATGTTCTGAAGGCATTTGGGCAAGATCGCACCGCTGAGAACGAGTTAAAAACTGATGGCTACACCAATGTCAGCGCACTTGTTTCTTACAAACTACCAACCAAATTGAATTTAGAGCTATTTGCAAAAGCCAACAACCTACTTAACCAAGAAATTCGTGACCATGCGTCCTTTCTAAAAGACATCTCTATGCAAGGCCAACGATCAATATTATTTGGACTACGTGGCGACTTCTAGCTACCAATTAACCCTAGTGATATGACAAAGCACAAACATAGTCTAGTAAAATTCAGGCTAGGTTTGTGCTTATTTGATTTTTTAAGCAAATAACACCAAACACCAAACCACCGCGACAATCAGCAACGCAATAAATACCGCAGCACTACCAATATCTTTAGCTTGTTTTGCAAGCGCATGATGCTCAGTAGAGGTATGGTCCACCGCCGCCTCAATCGCAGAATTAAGCAACTCAACGATTAATACCAACAACACACTCGCAATCAACAAAGCTTGCTCAACGGGACTTTCACCTAAATAAACAGCAAGGGGCACCAAAACAATCGCGAGAAATACTTCTTGGCGAAAAGCATCCTCGTGAACAAACGCTGCTTTAAATCCTTCAAGGGAATAGCCAAATGCATTAATCAAACGGCGAATACCAGTTTTTCCTTTAAATGGGCTGGTTGCTAAATGTTTAGAATTTTGCGACTGTTCTGCAGGCTTATTGGAAGGTGTTAACATCATAGACTTTCTAAAAAATTGATTACGTCACGTTAAATTGTTAATAGTTTAATGAATAGATTTTAACATGCGCTATCATAACGGTTTAAGCAATCACGATTAGATTAAACAAAAGGACAATCATGGCACGTACTGTTAATTGTATTAAATTGGGTAAAGAGGCAGATGGCTTGGATTTCCCTCCATACCCAGGCGAGTTGGGAAAACGTATTTACATGAGCGTATCGAAAGAAGCTTGGGCGGTATGGCTAAAGCAGCAAACTATGCTTGTGAATGAAAATCGTCTAAGTTTGGCTGACCCTTCAGCACGTAAGTATTTGGCAGAGCAAACTGAAAAGTACTTCTTCGGCGACGGCGCAGACACGGCAAGCGGATACGTGCCACCTAAAGCGTAATCACAATAAGATTCGTAAACGCTACTGTCGCTTAACCACAAAAAATGCCAGTCACTGACTGGCATTTTTTATATCTGAGTACTTCAAAGTACTCTATCATCTAAACCTTATTACGCGATATGGATTAACCACTCACAAAAGTCCCTAGAGAGCCAGCCTCGTTGTTTTCCACCCACTTACGAATACGGTTAGCATCACCAATTCTGGTAAGTTTTCCTACCGAGTCTAACAATACAATAATCACTGGTTGACCTGAAATATGAGCTTGCATCACTAAACAGCGACCAGCTTCATTAATAAACCCAGTTTTTGATAAGCCGATATCCCACTTACCGCCACGCACTAAAGCATTTGTATTCACAAAATTAAGCGGATTCTGGCGTCCATACAACGTAATTTCCTGGGATGGCAACGTACTTACCTGACGAATCTCAGGATAGTGATACGCAGCATCCACCATTTTTACCAAATCTTCTGCGGTTGATACATTATTGCTATCCAAACCTGTTGCATCGACAAATCTTGTCGCATTCATTCCCAACAATCTTGCTTTTTGGTTCATTGCTTTTACAAATGCATTGGGACCACCTGGGTAATTACGTCCTAGCGCAGACGCTGCTCGATTTTCTGAGGCCATCAACGCTAATTGTAGCAATTCACCACGCGTTAACATTGTGCCGACACTTAATCTTGAAGTGGTATGTTTAAGATAATCCACATCTTCATCGGAGATATAAAGCAAATCATCCATCGGCAAATGCGCGTCTAACATCACCATCGCAGTCATTAACTTGGTCACAGATGCAATTGGCGTAGGTAGATTAGTATTTTTAGCAAACAAGACTTCACCCGTCAGTTGATTAATCACCAACGCTTTGGCAGAAGCTAATTTTAGGGGAGTAGTACCATCATAATGATCAACGGAAGCAATCGCCTTGCGAGCAGGCAAGCGAGTTTTGACACGGATAGAACTAGATTTATATTTGACCGCTTTGTACTTACTTGAAGATTTGGACTGTTTTGAAACCTGCCTATGCTTTTTGTCAGTTGCGGCATCCGCGGCCACAGGCGCTAAGCTAAGCGCTAAGCTGATGTAGACTAGAATAAATTTTCGCAACGTACTTTTCATAATGACTTATATCTCATGGAGTTACAGCGCAATACTATATAAAAACTTTAGCTTTGTCATCATTATTTTTTATGATATTTCAGCTAACCATCGTCGTGATTAAAAATAAATCAATTTTGACCCAATTTACGTTAAAATTTAAGTCAATTTTAATTAAAAAACACAGAGCAACTAGCATGCAAACGCCACAAAATTTGTTATTCAGCCCTCAACATTTGTGGGCAAAATCTACAGCAGATGGCCTATGGGAAGCTGGCATCACAGATTATGCGCAAAACCTACTTGGTGACATTGTATTTGTTGAAGCACCCACGATAGGTACTCGCTTAACTGCAGAGCACCCATGCGGCTTGGTAGAGTCCGTCAAAACAGGTTCAGACCTACACGCACTGATTAACGGAGAAGTGGTGGAAGTCAATCAATCTGCGATTGATTCACCAGAACAAATCAACGACAAGCCTTATAAAACTTGGATATTCAAGTTCAAAGCAGACAATGACAAAGACGCTGAACAATTGCTTTCTGCTGAAGCTTACGAAACCCTGATTAACTCTTAACTTTGACTAGAAAGAAGTCGACCAGAACAACCGCGCGCGCAGTTAATGGCTTGTTTTAAATAAGGCTGAAGCATCATGACTTCAAGCCTTGCATCCATTAAGAGGCGGAAAACACCAAGCGTACAGATTCAACAGTCTTTACAATTTCAGTCTTAATATTTGTAGCCAACTCACGCTCTAATCTTGGCATTTCAACAGTCATCACCTCTAGCACTTTATTAGCCAAAGCTTGCTCTGTACTAGGCAACTCTGCATTCAGGCCTTGTATAAAATCATTTTTAGCACGCTCAGCCAGTGCCAGAAATTCTGTTTTTAGTGTTGCGGTTAATTGATTGGAGAGCTCCTCATAAAGCGCAGGGAAAGTATCCCCTAGCTTCTGCTGAAGTGCTTGCTGCGATTGCAATTGAATCGCATCCAAATAAATACTTAACTCGGACTGCGTATGCTGCGTTAGCTCCTTATAAATACTTGCCAAATCTTGCGCCAAATTAGCTTTATGCTGAGCGAGTATATCTTCATGTAGCCGTGAAATTTTATCCTGCAACTCATGTGCAGCGTTTTCTACAGTCGTTCTTTCTAAACTTTGCAATGATGCCTGCAACTCGTCGGTTAAGGTTTGCTCTAATTTAGGCAGTGTTGCAGTTAAGTTTTGCTGCACATCAATCACGACTTGCGATTGCATTTGCGTTAAGCTTTGCGCCAAATCTGCCTTAATGATATCTACATTAGCATGCACCATTTTTGGTATCTCTGTTGCAAAGTCAGCACGTGTTCTATCCACAAACACAGACGTTTGCTCCATGATAGCTTGCTTCGCACTCATCAACTCTGCACCGATTTGGTTCCTTAATGTACTCTCTGCGTCTTGTTGCGACTGTAGTACTTGCTGAACAAATTGATTGTTCTGTTGTGTCAACTCACTCAAGGCATCTGCCTGATTGGCTTCTATGTTAGCTGACTGATTTGGCAGGTGCTCTGACAATGCTTGTCGCACATCGTCCTTAATTTTTTGTGCGATTGACGCCTCAACTTCACTCACGATTTGTGGCCTGATTTCGGCTGCAATCGCTGCAATTAAATCGGGGGTGACATTAAATGTACTTGCCAAAGCTTGCGTAGGCAAAGCATGCACTTCTGTTAACAGTGGAATATCATCATGTTCTTGCATTTAAATTAACGTCCTCTCAACCACGCCTATTCGCTAACAATCTAAGTAGCAGACTCATCAGTCGATTTGATCTGATAGCCGCGATCTCGATAAAACTTATACCGTGCTCGCGCAGAAGCTTTATCTTCTTCATCTGCACCAACCAGCTCAACCAAATACTTAAATCGACTAAAAAATGGTGGATGCCCCACTTTTAAATTAATCAAAATATCATCCTGTAAAAGATGCTCTCCATCCTTATCTAGCAGAATTGGAGCATCATTCTCATCAGGCGCTTTCGGACAAGCACTCGGCAAAAAACTTGTTGGCGAATGTTGCCAAAGCATTTCCTGAATGCGCATGGAGATCGCTTCATCTGGCGTAAAAACAGTGAGTTTACGTCCCTTAACAACTGCTCTGCTACAAAGGTCTGCAACCTTAGCTAATTTGTCTGGAACGTTAAAAAAGAACTCGATTTTAGTCATGCTTCATAGCCATTGTTAATATTTCGCTTTGTAACGACAACTAGCTACTCTTACGCGCACGGCTAACTAAAAACTCGGTCAGCATAGGCACAGGCCGACCAGTGCCGCCCTTTTCTTTACCTGACTTCCAGGCGGTACCAGCGATATCCAAATGTGCCCAATCATACTTTTTAGTAAAGCGAGACAAGAAACAAGCCGCGGTGATACTACCAGCCGCACGGCCGCCAATATTGGCAATATCAGCGAAATTACTATCCAATAGTGGCTGATAATCATCCCACATTGGCATATGCCATGCACGATCTAGCGCTTGCTCACCTGCCTGCAATAGCTCTTTAGCAAGGCTATCGTTATTACTGAACAAACCAGTTGCATGATGTCCCAATGCAATCACACACGCACCTGTGAGTGTTGCAATGTCGACTACGGCGCTTGGCTCGAAGCGTTCTGCATAAGTTAATGCATCACATAAAATCAAACGCCCCTCTGCATCAGTGTTTAGCACCTCAATGGTTAGACCTGACATACTAGTGAGCACATCTCCTGGCCTTGTTGCACGACCATCAGGCATATTCTCGCAGGTTGGAATCACCCCGATGACATTCAGCGGCAAGTCCATTTCTGCGATTGTTTTGAACAACCCGAGCACTGTCGCTGCGCCGCACATATCGTATTTCATCTCATCCATTTCAGCACCTGGCTTCAATGAAATACCTCCCGTATCAAAAGTGATACCCTTACCAACCAACACCACAGGCTTTTGATCTTGATGACCTTTTAAGTGTTGCAATACAATTAATTTAGGCGGCTCTTCACTACCTTGCGCAACCCCTAGAAACGAACCCATGCCTAATTTTTGCATAGCTTCACGCTCCAGCACTTCAACAGTTAATCCGTAAGTCTTAGCTAACGCCTGTGCTTGCTCTGCAAGATAGGTAGGTGTACAGACGTTTGGCGGTAAGTTACCTAAGTCTTTAGTTAGACTGACACCATCACCAATTGCCTTACCATCCACTAAACCAGATTTAGCCTCAGCAAGGTCAGTCACATCTGCTATTTGTATATTTAATACTTTAATGCCTTTTTTTGACTCTTTTTCTTCTGAAGCCTCTTTTTTGCGTTTAATCGCCTCAAAGCGATAAGTAGCATCTAATGCCGTTTCTACAAGATGCGACACTTTTTTTCGTGTTGTGATTTCACCAACAGGCAATTCAGCCAACATTATCAGCACCTCATCTGCACTAATTGCGCTCAAGGCCTTCACCGAAGCACGCACCGCTTTGCAGTACTGCTTTTCTTTAAACTCAGCTTTTTTGCCTAACCCCACTAATAAAATTCGATCAGCTTGTGCGCCCGGCACTTGATGCAGCATCAAGGTTGACTCTAGTTTACCTTCTAAATCACCATGCTTAAGTACTTTACTCACATAGCCATCTGACAATGCATCAATTGCTTGCGCAGCATCCGACAATTCACGCCCCTCATAGACACCAACAACCACACAATGATGATGCTGTTTTTCCGCTACGCTCGTTTTTATGCTAAATTCCATAGTATTACATCCTTGATATTGTTGTTATTGCATTGAATTTTTTGCCTAAATGCAGATTTAAAACAGATTCATCGCTGCATTAAAGTTAACTACTTTACAATAGAGCTTTAGCAATCAGCATAAATTCAATCAAATGTTAGTAAATCACTCATCATGTTAAGTTTGATTAAATTATCGCGTGTTTTACACGTAATTCATAGTCGTAAATAAATTGGTTTTCAGTCCATCATATGCTTTTTAGGCACTCATTAATAAAAGAATTAATTTCAACCGCAGCAGGTGCTTTCCTTATTTTAATTGGAATTGTTATCGCCCAGCGCGCTGGCAACTTAGTTCGTCTTGCGGCTAAAGGCATTCTGCCTAATGACGCAATCACCACCATGTTAGGTTTTAACATGGTGAAATTTTTACCTATGGTACTCTCACTTGCATTGTTCTTAGCGGTATTAATGACATTATCCCGCTGGTATCGTGATTCAGAAATGGTCATTTGGTTTAGTGGTGGGCTTAGTCTCAACCACTGGGTTCGTCCAGTACTGACATTCATTTTTCCTGTGATATTGTTTATTCTGATTCTTAGCCTTTTTGTCATGCCATGGGCCACAAGTAAAGGTGAACTCTACAGAACTCAACTAGAGTCGCGTGATGACCTAGCCACCATTAGTCCGGGTGTATTTAAAGAATCAGCCAATGGAGAGCGTGTATTTTTTATGGAAAGCTTTGATGAGCTAGGTAACGTCGTCAAAAACATTTTTGTACAAACTTTACAACATCAGAAATTAGGCGTGATTGTTGCTGCTGAAGGTAGTCGCTACACCGAAAAAAACGGTGATAATTTTGTGCTAATGGAAAATGGTAAACGCTATGAGGGCTCAAGGGGTAGTGCAGAGTTCTCGACGACAGCATTTGAGAAGTATGCGATTCGTATTGAAGCGAATGAGGCTAAAGAAAGGCCTCCTAGCACCCAATCAAAGCCCACGAGTGAGCTAGTCGACTCAATTAATAGCACTAATAATGCAGAGTTACAATGGCGCATCGCAATTCCAATCTCCGCATTGATTTTATGCCTGCTTGCTATTCCATTAAGCGCCTTAGACCCGCGCGCCGGGCGCTCAGCTAACTTTGTACTCGCATTAATTATTTACATCATTTATAACAATCTACTGAGCATCTTTCAGGCTTGGGTTGCTCAAGGAAAGCTCAATACACTGATTGGTTTATGGCCCGTGCATTTATTCTTTTTATTACTCACCATTTACATGTTCTATCGACGCGGACGCCAGCTACCGATACTTCCGAGTTTATTCTCAATGCGCTGGCTAAAAAAACGTCCTTCATCCGCCTTATCAAGCTAACTAGTTAGCCAGCGATCTTTTTATGAAAATCATTACACGCTATTTACTCAAAGAAATTACAGTCAATGTGCTGCTCATTACATTGGCACTCATTGCCATGTTTTCATTCTTTGATCTGATACAAGAGCTTGAGAGTCTAGGTCAGGGCAATTATGGCCTAGGTAAAGTGATACTATTTGTCATGCTTAGCGCGCCTGGCCATATCTATGATGTGATGCCGGTAGCGGTGCTTGTTGGCTGTATGTACAGCCTAGGCCAGCTAGCGCGACATTCTGAGTTAGTTGTGCTGAGGGTGAGCGGTATTTCGCTTTATAGCCTTGCCACTACGCTACTAAAAGTGGGTTTAATATTTACACTCATCACTTTTCTTATCGGCGAGCTCATTACGCCACTTAGTGAAAAAATGGCACAGCGCCTGCGCATCAGGGCTACAGACTCTGTGATTGTGCAAGACTTCATGTCAGGACTATGGGTCAAAGATGGGCGCAGCTTTGTAAACGTAGAAGAAGTATTGGCCGATACAACGTTGTTGAATATTCATATTTATGAGTTCGACAATCAGTTCAACCTACGCACTGTGAGCCATGCAGAAAAAGGACTTTTTGAAGATGATCAATGGCATTTGAAATCTGTATCACAAACCCATTTTGAAAAAGACAACAACTACGTCAAACATCTAGATAAGGCAACATGGCGGTCACTGATACGCCCAGAACTATTGAATGTTTTATTAGTGCTCCCCGAGAAAATGTCTGCGTGGGACTTATATGCATATATTGATCATTTATCAATTAACAAGCAAAAAACGACACGCTATGAAATGGCACTGTGGGCCAAGCTAGTGTATCCGCTTGCCAGCCTGGTCATGGTGATATTGGCACTACCGTTTGCATTTATACAGCAACGTGCAACAGGCGCCAGCACTAAAATATTTATCGGCATCATGCTTGGTGTTTTATACCAGATTCTTAACCGAACCTTTGTTCATCTGGGCTTGCTAAACGACTGGGCGCCTGCATTCAGTGCTATTACACCAACAGCACTATTCCTGTTAGCTGGGCTTGCTATGTTGCGACAAATCGACCGCAGGTAAACTAAAGCCAATCACGCATTACCAAATCTTAAGGGGTTGGATTGATATGGTATTAGGCAATGATGATCTTGCATTTAAGCAAACGATCATGCAAAAACAACCGATCCTTATCGACTACTACCCACAAAAAGCCTAGACCACATAACACGAAGCTTAAGCTAGCTAGCACATAGCGCCTCAACGCCATCTGCATGGAAAGTGTTGCATTATCTTGAGCCACTACTTTGAGATGCCAAGCTTGCATAGCTACTGTCTGGCCGCTTTTAGTCCAACACCAGAGGTAGTAGGTTCCTAAAATCGCCCACAAAAAGACCTGCTGAAATAGTCGTCTAACGCCTTCAGTTGCGTCACCGAATATGCCATAAAATATCCCTGCAAATACAATGCACAGTGCAATGATAGTAAGCAGCTCATAGACCATGCATGCGCATAGCTTAATTAAACTTGGGGCTTGGTTTTTCGACAAAATAGTGGCGTGTTGTTGAGCGTTCATACAATAGATACTTCGGCGCTGTTTTTTTAAATACAGTATAAACTGTGATTAAAAAAACAGCGCCAAATGTTTAGTTCAAATCTGCATCAGTATAGGTATCTGGCGATTCTGCTCGTAATTTAGCTCGCTCAGACTCAGGTAGCTGTTGGTACTCTAGCCATTTCTTACGTAGCTCACTTTTTTTATCAGCAGACAAGGCGTTGAATTGCTGATGCCTTTTTCTAGCATTCTCACGCTCGTAAGGCGTCATCCGGCTCCAGTTAGTCAGGCGCTTTTTAACCAAAGCTTGTTTGTCAGCATTCATTTTCGGGTAGTCACTCGCGATATCGAGCATTTTTTCACGTTGCCATGGGCGCAACGTATCCCACTCAGAAGCCAGTGGATTTAGCACTTGTCGCTGTGCATCATTAAGCTCAGCCCAAGATAAGTCAGCTGCCTTAACGACTGAAACGCCAGAGACAAACAGCGCGAACACAAAAATTAAACTTTTAAGCCTCAATTGGTATCCAGCCATGCAGTAAATCCTTTGTCTGCGTATGCTTCTGGTGGCAAGTCAGAGGCCAACAAGAATGCATCGCTATTTTCTATTTGATGATTAACACTAAACTGTTGTACAGCGAAAAAAGTTAACAACATCACGCACACCACCAATAAGGTGGAAAAAATGCGATGCTGCTCAAAATAATGTCCGAAACGCCCACCAAACCATTGCAAGGTGTGCCCACTCAGGTGGATGCTATGGCTAGCGGCCAATTGCGCTTCCTGACTGACTAATCTACCTATCGCTAGGCTACGTGCTTCTGCCAAACGCAACGAATGCTCATCGGGTAATTTCTGCGCGCGACTATCTAGCAACTCAACAATATTGCGTGCTATTTGATCTTCTACGTTTGCGTCCAAAGATGCTTGTTGATCTATATGTTTATTGTTATCGATTTTCATTGCTCGCTCCTATTTTTCGAGCCATTATCTAGGTCCATTTAAGGTAACATTCGACAAGCCCAGCTTATCTAACCCTTGCTTACGTAACTCCACAGCCAAAGCATGCACCGCTCGTGAGCAATGTGTTTTAACGCTACCATCGGAGCATCCCATAATTTCCGCTGTCTCTGCCACGTCCATCTCCTCCCAGTAACGCAGCACAAACGCTTCACGTTGACGTGCTGGTAGTTTTTCTAATGCACGCTCTATCAATGCAATTGTTTGACTACGTGCGATTTGGACTGAAGGCTCGTCACTATCATCGCCCACGTCTATCGTATCAAGTGGATCACGGTCTTCATTGTCATCAGCACTGCCGCCGAATGATGACAAGAGGGTGGTCCACAGGTTACGCACTTTTTGCCTACGCCAGTAATCACGCATCGTATTTTGTAAAATACGCTGAAACAGCATGGGGAACTCTGAAACAGGTTGAGCGCCGTATTTATCGGCCAGTTTCATCATAGCATCCTGCACGATATCAAGCGCAGCATGATCATCTCTGACCGCATAAGCCGTCTGTTTAAATGCACGTCGCTCTGTCGCTGCGAGAAAGTCAGAGAGTTCCTTGGGTGTTGCCATGTTAAAAATTAAACGCCATATTTTAGATTGGTATTTTATACTGTGAAGCGAATGTCATGCTCAAACTGAATTGCATGTTAAGGCTTAAGTATATCAGGTTTGTATTTTCTACTGGATTTACTACTGAGCCCTCTGATGGCTTAGATTTAGATGATGAGTTTAGATATGGCAGCTGAAACACAATACACTTATTCCAATTGTTTAATTGAGGCAACTAGAGCTAGTAAACGTATATTCATGAAAAATCAAACGAAACTGGCGCTTTTAGTTACAATCTAAATTTAATGATCAAGACAAGAGCAACTTTATATTATGTGGAAGCTAATTTTTTGGGGTATCGTCATTTGGTTAGTCATTCAACTGATTAAACGTGGCTTAAGTACCAATCAAAATAAATCCCCAGCAGAGAAAAATCAGGAAGAAACCAATATTGAGAATATGGTGGAGTGCGATCAATGCCATGTGCACTTACCGCGCTCTGAGGCATTTTTAGTTGATGGTAAATTTTACTGTACCAAAGCGCATATAAAATCAGATGCTTCATAGCACCGATGCCGATTAAATTTAAGCCATACATCAAGCGCAAGAAATAACGATGAACGATAATATTCTCTATCGAAATATTACAGCACAGAGTGAGTTATCACTGCAAGCGCGTACGATTCGAATTATCAATGTCTTTCGGCTCATATTAAGCTTAATTTTTGTATTATTTTCCTTATATGTTGGGCAAGAGAACTGGGGAGAAACCCAAGATGCCTCTTTATTCTTTAGCTTATCCTTAGCTTACTCTCTGTTCAGTTTCACCTTACTGCTTGTCGCTCCTCTCAGATCATCGGCTCTGGTCTTTTTCAACCCAGTACAAATTATTATTGATATATTCTTTATCATTTTCATTATGCATGCTGCAGGCGGCATACAAAGTGGTTTAGGGCTACTATTAATTATCACCATCGTCACAGCCAGCCTAATTAGCAATGGTCGCTTAGCGCTGTTTTATGCAGCGATTGCAACTATCGGCTTACTGCTAGAGCAGAGTTATCAGATAGCCAAATGGATGTTGCCTATTTCAGGGTACAGCCAACCCGCCATGCTGAGTTTGAGTTGCTTTGCGACCGCCTGGTTGGGATATAGCTTTGCTAAACGCATGACGCAAAGTGAAGCGCTGGCTTCTGCGCGTGGGATTGATCTTGAAAACTTGGCACAGGTAAATGCGCTTATCACCGAAGAAATGCAGGATGGAGTGATTGTCATTGACCAGTTTCTGAATATTCACCATCACAACTCACAAGCAATGCCACTACTTACGCGTAAAAAAGTGAATGATGAAGAAACCATAAAACTCAGTGATAGTGCGATAGAAATCGCGCATGTATTTACACGATGGATGCATGCAGAGAACATCAGTGAAAACCTCATCATTTCAATTAACAATAAAGAGTTAAAACTAAGATTAGAGCCAATTAACCATGACAGTCGTCTGTACGGTGCCGTTATTTTTATTCAAGACTGGAGTCAAATACAGTCAGCCGCACAACAATCAAAATTGGCAGCACTTGGACGACTGACAGCCAACATCGCACACGAGATACGCAACCCACTGAGCGCGATTAGCCATGCCAATCAGTTGCTACAAGAAGAAGACTTTAACCTACAAAACAAACGAATGTTGCAAATTATTGCGGACAATATTCAACGCATTGATCAAATCATCAAAGATGTGCTTGAGCTCAATCGCCGTGACCGCACCAACCAAGAAAGATTATCGCTTCACCAATTCATTCTCGACTTTTATACCCAATTTTGTGCTGTAGAAAAGATACCTGCTTCACATTTTCAAATACCATCATTTAAAGACAACTTATTCATTGCTTATGACCAACGCCATTTGATGCAAATTTTGTGGAATTTGTGTAAAAATGGCTGGGAGCATAGTCAGAAACAGGTGGGTAGCTTAAAGTTAAACTGTACAAAAAATGGAAGAGCTGGTTTAAACTTAGAAATCATTGATGATGGTGAGGGTGTTACAGAAGAGAATCGTAACAAGCTATTTGAACCTTTTTACACAACAAAAACGACAGGAAATGGCTTAGGTCTCTACATTTCACGCGAACTTGCAGAAGCAAATGGTTCGCGCCTAAGTTACCAAAAACTAGATTCAGGCAGTGCATTTATACTTCAATTACAAATAATCAACTAATACCGCAATCCGTCAAAGGGCAATATTTTAGTATGCAACAAAGACCTAGCTGCTTAATTGTAGACGATGAAACCGACATTCGCGAACTGCTTGCGATGACGCTAGAGCGTATGGATGTTGAAACATATAGCGCAAGTAGCTTAGAGGAAGCTAAGGCCATGCTCAAGCAACGCTCCTACGCGCTATGTTTAACTGACATGCAAATGCCGAATGGCACTGGTCTTGACCTTGTTAACTATATTAATGAATTTCACCTAGGCTTACCAGTTGCAGTGATTACCGCTCATGCCAGTGCGGACAATGCTGTTTCTGCACTCAAAGCTGGTGCTTTTGACTACCTCGCCAAACCAATCTCACTTAAACAACTACGCCCCGTGATTGAGTCTGCGCTCAAGCTGAGTGCAAGAACTGCTCAAAACACACCTAACACCTTAGAAATGATTGGCAATTCTGAGCAAATTCAACACGTGCGTAACATGATTGCAAAAGTATCACGTAGCCAAGCGCCGGTTTACATCAGCGGCGAATCTGGTAGCGGAAAGGAACTGGCGGCTAAACTTATCCACCAAAACAGCTCGCGTGTCGATGGCGCCTTTATTGCAGTTAACTGTGGTGCTATTCCTGAAAATTTAATGGAGAGTGAATTCTTCGGATATAAAAAAGGGGCATTCACGGGAGCAAATCAAGATAAAGAGGGTTTATTTCAAGCCGCTAACGGTGGCACATTATTTTTAGATGAGGTTGCTGACTTGCCGCTTGCAATGCAGGTAAAGTTGCTAAGAGCGATTCAAGAGAAAAAAGTCCGGATGGTAGGTGGTACAAATGAAGACGCAGTTGATGTACGTATTATTAGTGCGACGCATAAAAACTTAACCGAAATGATGGATACAGGCCAATTTAGAAAAGATTTGTATTACCGGCTTAACGTGATTCAACTTAAGATGCCAGCCCTACGCTGCCGGCCTACTGACATTCCTCTACTCACCGAAATGTTACTCAATAAGCTGTGCCAAGCTCAAGATATCGCAACTCCTAAGATTGACGCTAAAGCACACACTTATATTTCCAGCCTAGCATTTCCAGGCAATGTGCGCGAATTAGAAAACATGCTAGAACGTGCGCTTGCATTATGTGATGGAGAGACAATTAACGTTGAGGACGTACTGATGGAGGGAAATCCAGAGGCACCGACTAACATTTCTAACGTTATGTTTGACAGTCATCATTCCAGTGAAATCAATCTGACTGACTACCTTGAAGAGGTAGAAAAAAAGGCCATTATTCAGGCCCTAGATAAAACGAATAACAACAAAACGGCTGCTGCCAAACTGCTAGGCGTAACATTCCGCACATTACGCTATCGGCTTGCGAAGCTTGGTCTCACCAAAGATAGTGACCTAGACTTAGAGTCCGATACAGAAGATCACTAAACTCATCAAACTGACCGAACTAATGCTGCACCCAGCATGTGTGCAGCATTAGCAAGACAATCAACGGTCTATGCCAACACCAAGAACAGATAAGTGACATAGATAGCGCCATTCACTAACAAGTGCCAAACACGCAAACCGCCTTTTTGCACCAAGTAGCGTAGCCATATCGCGGCAACTAGTGTTAAGACAATCCCTAACAACACTTCACGACGAGGCTCCCAAGGGGTAAGCATAATACCAATCGCTGGTAGCAATGTGCCCTGAAACACCATCGCACCTGTAATGTTGCCAAACGCTAGCGTGTCCTTACCTTTGCGTATCCATAAAATACTATTCACTTTTTCTGGGAGCTCAGTTGCAATTGGAATAATTAACAGAGAGAGTAACAATGCTGAAATACCAAGCAAATGAGAAGCTTCTTCTACACCACCAATAAAGCCCTTAGCACCAGCCACTAGTAGCGCCAAACCCAAGAACAACTGCACAGAGATAACTACCATATTGTTTGGTAGACCCAACTTACATAAGAACATCTCACCACCAGCTTCAGTCGCGTGCCCGTCTTCAACAAGTGATTTTGATGCACGTAATGTCAACATGACATAGACAAAGTAAATCAGTACCATGCAAAAGCCCAAACCGTAACGCACAACACTTAGACTGTGCGGCACAAACATAGCAACTGCAGCAAAGCTAAATGCGATAATAAAAAAGTTAAGATCACGTGCCAACCCAGTACGCTCTGGTCTTAGATGCCCTTGTGTACCTCTCCGGCGCCATACTGAAACTGCCATGAGGCAAATAGAAAGCGTTGCTAACATCAAAGGCGCACCCAAGATAGCACCCACACCAATTTCTTCGTTAGTCGCAGCATTTTGTGTGCCTGCTAGTAGCGCAAGTAAAGGTACTGAGGTCTCTGGTAACGCAGTGCCCACCGCCGCAAATAGAGATCCTGTTACACCTTCTGAAATACCCAATTTTTCACCTAAATGCTCCAGTGCATTGGTAAACACCTCAGCGGCAATCAAAATCACAATGAGCATCACTAACAGTTCTAAAAATACCATTTAAATTTCCTTTTATTTGAAGCATCGCTTCATTAATGTTGGCATTTTAAACTGAAGTCAGCATAAAATTAGCAATCATGGAAAATTACGCTATAAATAATGATGGCTTCGTGGCGCATGCCCAACAAATTGCATCCCCTAATTTTGATGCACGCCCTAATGAAGAAATCAGTTTGATTGTGATTCATAACATCAGCCTCCCACCAAGCCAATATGGCGGCAATGGCATCATTGAGCTTTTTACGAACCGGCTAGATCCCGATGAGCATCCTTATTATGCAGGTATTTATACCCATCAGGTATCAGCACATTTTCTAATAAGACGTGATGGCGCACTCATACAGTTCGTCTCATGCCTGAACCGAGCATGGCATGCAGGCAAATCCAATTGGCAATCGCGTGAACGTTGTAACGATTTCTCGGTCGGAATAGAGCTTGAAGGGTCTGATTTCGAAGCGTTTGAGGACACTCAGTACCAAACGCTCAATAAATTAGTGGATTGCCTCAACAAGAGCTATCCAATTCAAGCTATAGTAGGTCATTCAGATATTGCACCAGACAGAAAAACTGACCCTGGTCCATTTTTTGACTGGCAAAAATTAACACACCACCATCATCATTAAAAACAATCAACTTATGCAAAGAATTTTTAGCCTGACTTTAGTCACTTTTTTTGCCAGCATGCTTATTGCATGTGGCGCAAGTGAAGACAAAGCAAAAGAAGCTAATAAAAATGGTCCTAAACCTACTTTGGTGACCGTTTCGGCTGTGCAGGATGCGCCTGTGGAAATAACGGAAGAGGGCATCGGCTCACTTGAAGGCTTGGTTGACCCAACACTTAAGGCCGAGGTTCCTGCACGCATCATCAAGGTATTTGTCAGCCCAGGAGATAGCGTGAAGCAAGGGCAGCTTATTGCCACACTAGACCCAACAGCATTTAATCTGCAAGAACGAGAAGCGCAGGCAGAGGTAGCACGCATTGAAGCACTGTTGAATAATCAGTCAAAAACAGTCGCAAGAAATCAAGCTTTAGTTGATAAAAAATTTATTTCACAAAATGCTGTTGATACAAGTGTAGCTGACCAACGGGTACTTAAAGAGCAATTAGTGGCAGCCAAAGCGCGTATCAATACCATACGCAACAGTACTGGAAAAACGAGAATATTTGCCCCCACAGACGGTGTGGTAGAAAATAAGATTGTAGACACTGGTGAGTATGTCAACGTAGGTGACCCTATCGTACAAATCATTTCAAATAAATTATTACGTGCTTACATTCCCTTTCCGGAGCGTGTGGGAACGCAACTTAAAGCCGGTTTAAAGTTAAGACTCACCACACCTACAAGCGACACACCTGTTGAAACAGTCATCCGTGAACTTAAACCCCTCATTACGGCAAGTAATCGTACTATTATGGTGATTGCCGATGTGAAAAATGTGGCAGGATGGCAAGCTGGTGCCAGCGTGAATGCAAGTGTGATTTTAGCTGAGCGCGCTTCTGCGATGATGGTGCCAGAACAAAGCGTAGTGTTGCGTCCAGCTGGACAGGTGGTCTACATGATTAAAGACAACATCGCTCATCAGGCTATCGTCACAACCGGTTTACGTAAAAGTGGCTTGATTGAAATTAGAGACGGGGTGAATGTGAATGATGTCGTTGCCGTAGATGGCGCCGGCTTTTTAACAGACAAGGCACAGGTCAAAATTGCCAATAAAACCGCAGCAACATCATAATCATTGATACTTATACCCCATGACGCTACCTGAACTTTCTATTAAACGCCATGTGCTGGCTTGGATGCTATCTGGCGTCATCGTGCTGTTCGGCATTATTTCGTATAACCGTATCGGTGTAGATCGCCTACCAGCGATTGATTTCCCAATCATTATGGTCACAACTACACTGCGTGGTGCTAATCCCGATGTAGTTGACACCAGCATCACCAGCATCATTGAGTCTGCGATCAACACTACACCAGGTATTGAGCATATTCAATCATCATCGTCACCTGGGGTTTCCAGTATCAGTATTACGTTTTCTCTGGATAAAGATATCGATGTTGCCTATAACGAGGTACAGTCTAAAGTAAACCAAGTACTGCGCCGCCTGCCTAATGATACCGATCCACCATCTGTGCAGAAGGTAGATACCAATGCATCTGCTGTCATTTGGTTAGCTTTAAGTGGTGACCGTACAATCCAGCAACTCAATCTTTATGCCAACAATGTATTAAAGAAGAAGTTTGAAACCATTAATGGCGTGGGAGAAGTCTCTATTGGTGGGCGCCGCGACCGCGTGATTCGCGTCAATGTAAATCCTGAGCGCATGGCTGCTTATAAGCTTGCTGCGACTGACCTCATCAGTGCATTTAACCGTGAGCATATTCAATTGCCAGGTGGATTTTTGGTTAGCTCACAAGCTGAGCAGCTACTAAAACTCGACCTTGAGTTTCATGATATCAACGACTTATCCAATTTAATTATTACCACTAAAGATGGCGTCCCAATTCGGCTAAAAGATGTAGCCGATGTTGAAGATGGCCTCACCGATAATCGCCAAATTGCCCGATACAATGGGAAGCCAACGGTAGGCCTAGGTATGGTGAAGGTTGCCAATGCCAATACGGTAGAAATTATTAAAGAAGTTGAGCGTAGACTTGAGCAAGATATTCGACCAAATCTACCGCCTGGTCTCAGCCTGGAAATCTCAACTAATGACTCCATCTTCATTAATCAAATGGTGGCATCACTCAAAGAGCACTTAGTGGAAGGCACTTTATTTGCTGCATTAATCGTGCTGATTTTTATGCGTTCGTTTAGCTCCACCGTGATGATTTGCCTAGAAATTCCAGTTTCACTATTGGGTGCAATAGCGGTGATGTACTTTGCCGGCTATACCTTCAACAGCATGACACTACTGGCACTACTGCTGCTGATTGGTGTAGTGGTGGACGATGCAATTGTCGTGCGTGAAAGTATTCTTCGACATATGTCTGGGGAAGTAGGTGAGGCGCTCAGCCCTGAAGATATGAAAAACCCTGGCAAAGTGGCTTTATTCCGCTCACAAGCCACTAAAAACGGTAGTAATGAAGTGGTGTTTGCCGTATTGGCTTCGTCTCTATCGCTGGTTTGTATATTCGCGCCCGTGATATTCATGAATGGCGTCATTGGGATGTTTTTTAAATCTTTCGCCGTCGTCGTCACATTCGGTGTGCTCGTGTCTCTATTTGTCTCACTCACCCTGACACCGATGCTCTGCTCTCGTTATTTAAGCGTCACGCATCAGGAAAATGCTGCATACCGCCTAACAGGACGTGGCTTAGATTATCTAGATGCCCAATATAAAAAGCTACTGAACGTGACACTCAGACATCGAGGATTTGTGCTGATATTCACCGCAATTTTTGTGGCAGCATCTGGTTATCTAACCCTTAAGTATGTAGAAAAAGACTTTGTGCCAGAATCTGACGAAAGCAGTTTTGGTATCAGCATTAAAACACCCTTAGGCTCAAGCCTTGACTACACTGACTCCAGACTCAAGATGGTTGAAACTATATTAAAGAATTATCCCGATGAGGTGGATAGCTACTTTTCATCAATAGGCACTGGCTCTCGTGGGCAAGTTAATGAAGGGCGAATCAACGTGCGCCTTAAGCCTAAAGAGTTAAGGGAAAAAAGTCAGCAAACCTTAATCAAAGAACTTAAAGTGGAACTGGAGCAGGTGCCAGGCGCACGCGCACTAGCAGCACCTGCATCAGTGGTGCGTGGGCAACGTTCTGAAAAACTCCAATTCAACTTAACAGGTAACAACCTACAAGAACTTGGTCGAATTTCTAAACTATTACAGCAATCGTTAAGCAACAACGCAGAAATTGGACGAGTGGATTTAGATGTGCAGCTAGATTTACCACAATTAGACGTACAAATAGACCGAGCACGTGCGGCCACATTAGGACTTAATGCCCAGGAGATTGCGACTGCAGTCAGCCTTTATGCTGGTGGTATTAATGTGGCCAAGTTTAATGAAGCTGCAGGTGATGGGCAACGTTATGATGTTCGCATCAAAGCCACTGAAGGAGATTTAACCAACGTCACAGACTTAAGTAAAATTTACCTGAGAAGTGAGAGTGGAGAGCTGGTACGTCTTGATGCTGTCGCTAAGTTCAATCAAGAACTCGGCCCAGCTGTCATTGGTCGCTATGATCTACAATACGCTGTAAATTTTTATGCAAACCCAAACATGCCGTTGGGTGAAGCGGTAGATTTAGTTAAAGAGACTGCCGCCACTATTGTGCCACCAGAATACACCCTAAAACTGACGGGACAAGCTGAAGAGTTCGGCAAGACGTTTAAAAACATCCAATTTGTATTTATTCTTGCCTTTGTTTTACTCTATATGGTGTTAGCTAGCCAGTTCAATTCGTTTGTTCAACCTTTACTGGTGATGCTAGCGCAACCGCTAGCAATTATCGGCGGCTTGATTGCGCTGCTTATTTCAGGTGACAGTCTCAACATGTACTCCATGATTGGTCTTGTCTTATTAATAGGTTTAGTGGCTAAAAATTCTATTTTATTGGTAGATTTAACCAATCAACTATTAGATAAGGTAAGGGATACTGGCGAAATAATTAACAAAGTGCATATTAATGCAGCGTTGAGCGAGGCTTGCCCAGTGCGCCTGCGTCCCGTACTCATGACCTCGCTCACCATCATTTTAGCGCTACTACCAGCTGCAATGGGTTTAGGAGCAGGCTCTGAAACAAACAAGCCACTATCAGTTGCTATCATAGGTGGCATGATTTCATCCACACTACTTACTTTAGTGGTGGTCCCTGCGGCTTACTCCTTGCTCATCGGCTGGATTAGTCAACGCAATGCGAGCCACCACTCCTCGCAAAGTATTTAACTATATCAACGCGTGATCGTTATTGTTCTAATTAAGTTGTCCTGTCTAATTGCGTAATGCCAGCATAAACTGAGCATGTAAATTGCCATTAATTTGCGACATTTATCTTTACCCTTCAATAAGTTGAATGCTACTATTTGACCGCCATTTGTATTACTTGCTTATGAAGTAATAAGTTTAATCAACAGATTAAGCATGTGTCCATGATAAAAAATAATCAATAAGGGAGCATCAATGTCAAATCGTCAAACGCCTGTTGTGTTTACGGGCAGAGCAGGTGAGTATTTTGGTATTTGGATTGTCAATTTACTCTTGTCCATCGTCACCTTAGGTATTTATTCCGCATGGGCAAAGGTGCGTCGAAATAAATATTTCTATCACAATACGCTGATTGACGGTGTGGGCTTTGATTATCACGCAAGTCCGATTGCGATTCTTAAAGGACGCATCATTGCTGTTGTATTGTTTGTGCTCTATCAAGTGTTTGCTGGCTTTAGTCCAATTGCAGCAGTCGTTCTATTGATTGCGTTCTTATTAGCTTTACCATGGATTGTAGTACGTGGACTAACATTTAATGCACGCAACTCCAGTCATCGCGGCTTAAGGTTTGACTTTGACGGTAGCTACCTTCAGGCTGCCCTTGCGTTTATTGTGTATCCACTTTTAGTAGTCATTACATTAGGACTTGCTTTACCATTTGTCGCACAACGCGTTAATCAATTTGCATTTAATCATCACAAGTTCGGCCTGAGCCGCTTCCAGATGCAAGCTTTAGTCAAAGACTTTTACATGGTTTACCTGAAACTAATTGGAGTGATATTAGCGATTAGCTTAGCCATCTATTTTGGCATTAGTAGCTTAGCAAGTAGTAACAAACATGAGACTGTCAGCATTAACCAACAACAGACTCTAGAAACACATACCGCTACAGCAGACATAGGTTTTATCAAAGTGGCGAATACCGCTGAAATGCCAATAGAAGAATATACAAATGAGGCATACCTAGCAGAGGAGCAATCCACAGCAGACTACCTGAAAGACCTAAGCCCAGAAGACCGGGCTGAGTTTGAAGCGCAAATGAAACAATATGAAGCACAAATTCAAGAAGCCGAATCCAAAGCTGGTGAGTCTGTTAAAAAACAAAACCCTATTGAAAAAATGTTTGGTCCTTATGCGGCGATGCTGGGCCCTATGATATATGCCATTTTTTTTGGCCTTGCATTATTTTATATGACGATGATTTTCTTAATCACTGCCTATATAAAATCCAGAATCACCAACATCATCTGGAACAGCACATCACTTGAGCATATTTCTTTTAGTAGCAATCAGCGCATGCGTGACTTAGCATGGTTGTATTTTTCCAATACCATTATTCTGTTCTTGACATTAGGCTTAGCTACACCGTGGGCGCAAATTAGAATGGCACGTTATCGTGCTGAGCGATTAGCCTTAACCGGCGAAACAGATTGGGATAAATTTGTAGGTGAGAAAAAAGAAATGTCACGCGCCATGGGCGAAGAAATTGCCGAAATGTTTGATGTAGATCTTTCTTTTGGCTAATACGCAACCGATGCAGTTTGATGCAGACTACTTTGATGGCATCAGCCCCCGTGCACAGCGGGTGCTGGTGAGTATCACTGATGATGCATTTACTTTTAATGCCAATACAGATATCAGTGGCAACGCGTCGCCAACCCTCCATATTTTCTTCATTAAAGATTGCCATATTCAAGCAAAGCTTGGCACGGGACGACGCCTCATCGATTTGTCTGATGGTAGCCGACTAGAAACTGATTATCAGGATTTAGAACATCATCTACCGAAAAATTCTTCGAATCACTTATGGCGTGCAATCCATTATGCGGAGTCACACCTATTGATGGTCATCTTCGCACTCATAGGCATTGTGCTATCAAGCTTATTGCTATTGAAATATGGCGTGCCTGTTGCAGCAAAATTTGCTGCGTTAGCAACACCGCCAAGCATTGAAAAAGACCTAGGCAAACAAACACTTGAAGCTTTAGACCATCAAAAACTAGGCTACTTCACTGCATCAGAACTATCTGATGAAAGAAGATCAGCTATTCAAGAGGCATTAAAAGATTTATGTTTAAAAACCAGAGACTGTCCAAGCTATCAGCTTACCTTTAGAAAAAGCCCTACCATTGGTGCTAATGCATTTGCATTACCGGGTGGTTATTTAATCATGACGGATGAATTAGTAGCACTCGCTAAAGATAACAATGAAGTTATTGCAGTGCTAGCCCATGAACTAGGCCACGTAAAAGGACGTCATGCATTAAGACAAACCTTACAAGGCACCATCTCAGGCATTATCGTCATTGCCATCACCGGCGATGTAAGCAGCATTGCAGCGGGCCTGCCAGCACTGATGCTCAACATGAGCTACTCGCGTGACTTAGAGCTGGATGCCGACCACTATGCACTAAAGTCGCTTAAAACGGCATGTATTCCGACACAGTCATTTGCGACGTTATTATTAAAACTAGAAAAAAGTCACGGAGGCAGCACATCGGCACCCGAAATGATTTCATCACACCCGAACACCAAACAGCGGATTATGCCGTTTTTAAGCAAACAGCATCAATGTGAACAGCCTAGCATCTGATCATAAGGTTTGAGGTTCTACTGCGCGTATCATCTTATCGCCTCATCACTTAATTGAGGTATGACTCACACGCCATGTATGGAGAAACGTTTGGTGACTTTTTTAGCTAGCAACAACCACTTTACTCGGCGCATCCAGGGTAAGCTTTTGCACAACTAAACTACCCACAATATCACCCTGCACATTCACTGTAGTACGCAAAGTATCTAATAAGCGATCAATAGGCAGTAAAATCGCGATGGCTTCAGCTGGCAAACCTACAGATTGCAATACCATCACCATAGTCACCATCCCAGCACTAGGAATCCCTGGCGCCCCCATTGCAGCAATCATTGCAGTAAGAAATACGATTAACTGCTGCACAAAGCTTAGCTCCACACCAACCAAGTTTGCGATAAATAGGGCGGCTATCGCTTCATACAACGCAGTGCCATCCATATTAATGGTCGCTCCCAAAGGCACCACAAAGCCAGCAATGTCTGGCTTTACATGTAAGCGTTGTGTGACGCAGCGCATTGTCACAGGTAAAGTGGCAGAGCTTGAACTCGTCGCAAACGCTGTCAACAAAGCCTCGCGTGAGCCGTGAAATAACCACCATGGTGACTTTCGTGTCACTACATATAACACAAGAGGTAACACCACCACACCATGCAATAAGGTAACGCCGACAACGACCGCAACAAACTTACCTAACATGCTCAGCATCACCACATCCTGCACTGCAATTAACCGAATCAGAAGTGCCATAATACCGAGAGGTGCTAGATACATGATCCATCGCACAATCAGCATTGTAATGTCTAGCGCTTCTTGTAATAGTAGGTGTAAGTGTTTGAAGCGATCACCACCTACCACCAGAGCTACGCCCAAAATAAGTGCAAACATCACTACAGCGAGCACATTACCCTTCGCTAAGGCCTCAAATGGATTCATAAACAAGCCATGTAAGAACTGTGCAAAGAACTCAGGCAGAGGCAATTGCTTTGCTTCAAATCCCTGCATGGCGTCTGCAAACATCGTGATATGTAAACCACTACCTGGCTTAAAGTAATTGGCTGCCAATAATCCTAAGCTAATCGCAATCATCATGGTTGCTGTAAAGTAAATAAGCGTTGTGACCCAAACACGATGCATTTGCTGATGCGCGCGCAAATTAGCGATTCCCACTGAGATTGAGCAAAACACCAGTGGTATCAGAATCATCTTGAGTAAATCAATAAAGAGCGTACCGGCTAATCCAGCAGTATAGAGGCCTACTTTTACCAGTTGATGTTCAGTACCTAATGTGTGGAAATACATCCCCACTAAAACACCTATGATTGCCGCAAGTAATATCTGGAGGTTGAGGCTGGGTAATTTCATACAACAAAAGCCTTTATCAATAATTGTGAGAAATTCAGCTACATCGTATTCAAAAGTAAGTAAAAACAGGCTGACAACTCTAATCTCTTACTTAGTGATGTCTCACTGACGCTGATAACTACTTCAATAGCTACGTACGATGTATAGCTATTCCACTAAATAATCCTACCGCGTAGCCATTCCGTGCTTGACACGGAATCTAGTACCTTAAAGACTCAGGATACCGACTTTTCGCGCTTCCACTTAGCACTTTAGTGCTTAGTGGAGCGGTGAAGACCTTCACGGTCTCGTCGGTATGACGATTAGTGCGATGGGGCACAGCCCACCAATAATTTTTACAAAATAAAAAAGGGTAAGATTAAATCTTACCCTTGATGACTTACGCTTTTACCGCTTTTGTTTTTGCCGCACTGGCTTTTACAGATTTTGGCTTAACCTCTTTCGGCGCTTTCTTCACTGCTGACTTTTTAACTGGTGCGTCTTTATCTGTAGTCTTTTTGACGGCAGCTTTTTTAACCTTAGCTTTCACTGGCTCACCCTCTGTTGCGCTTACATCCTCCACACTTTCTGGCGCTACCGCCAAATCAGGTGCATCTTCTGATGTACTTTTCTCAGCTGGGGTATCAGTGTTTGCAACACTTGCGGCATCTAGCTTCTCAAAAACCGCTGCAAAAAAACCATCCGTATTATGTAAGTGCGGTAATAACTTCAAGTAATCGCCAGTATCAAGCTGAATCTGATGTTGCGCTAAAATCTCTGCCGCATTCATCAGCTTAAAGTCAGGGTGTGTTGCTAAGAACTGCTCCGCAATTTGCTCATTCTCGTCGCGCAACAAACTACAAGTTGCGTAAATCAAACGCCCGCCCACTTTGGTTAACTTAGCGGCACGCGCTAAAATATTGGTTTGTTTAACATTAAGCTCGGCAACATCTTGTGGCGTTTGGCGCCATTTAAGATCAGGATTCCGACGCAAAGTGCCTAGACCACTGCAAGGTGCATCCACCAGCACGCGGTCAAACTTTCCATTTAAGCGTTTTAGTTTAGGATCAGTTTCACTGCTAATGACTTGTGCGTTCAAGTTGCTTAAACCTGAACGTTTTAAACGCTGCCCTAAATTATGTAGGCGCTTTTCTGATACATCAAATGCATACAAACGGCCAGTATTACGCATTAACGCGCCAATGGCCAAAGTCTTGCCACCAGCGCCAGCACAGAAATCAGCCACCATCATGCCGCGCTTAGCTGCAACCAAATGTGCTAATAACTGGCTACCTTCATCTTGCACTTCAATCTTGCCTTCAGTAAATAAAACGTGACGGCCAATATTCAAACGATTGGGCATACGAAGGCCAATCGGTGAGTAAGGGGTTTTAGTCACATTCATTTCGCCTGAGGTATTTTCAGCAATAAATTTTGCCATCACTTCGTCACGCGTGCCTTTAATCGTATTCACACGCAAATCCAGCGTTGCTTGCTCATGCATGCTACGTGCAATCGTTAACGCCTCAGCCTCACCATATTGAGCCACCAGCTTATCCCACAGCCAGTCACGCACATCGGCTTGTACCGCTAAAGGCAAGTTATCTGTAGCCTTTGCTTTAATGAGATGTGCCCATTCTTTTTGCTGCTCGCTCAACATTGGCTCTAGCTCACGAATACTCATGCCTTGTACGCGCAATAGCCAAGCTAAAATCAATTTACGTGCATCATCAGGGTCATTTTCATCGTTAGCTGTGACTGTGCTTAGAAAACGCAAGCGACGTAAAACCCCATAAACGCTTTCCGCCACAAATGCGCGCTCTTTAGTACCTAAATCACGATTATTACGAAAAAATTCACTTAACTTCGCATCAGCAGGGCTACTAAAGGTTAGTAGATTAGATAAAACGATTGCAGCTTGCCGAATTAAATTAGGCGTCATATTGATTCTCTTTGTATTGTTTTCTGTTGTTACTTAAATTGTTGTTACTTAAATTCTAGTGACTAAAGGCTTAATTACGATTAGATTTAGTTGCTTGGTTAATTAGATTAGTGTCTTATCGTTTAGTCACTAGTTAAACAGCCCAGCCATTAGGCTCACTATTCGATACGCAATTCAGTTAAGGTTTGCTCTAACTTATGGCCGTCATCATCAATCATCAGTATGCGCGCTGGCACGTAATAATGTTCTGTTGCCAACCAAAGCTCTTTGGTTTCTGATGCGTCCTTCTCTGCTGGTGTCAAATGCAGGGTTTTATACTGCACACCCGCACCATCAATGATTTTCTGCTCGGGGTTCACTTTATACTGATACTGCTTGAGTTTCTTGCCGGTGGTCAGTGGCACGGTAATCGTATTTTTTAACGATGCCCGCATAAACATAAACTGGTATGCATAGCTCGCTAAATCTTGAGTACCAGCTTTAAGTTCGGCCGTTTCCTGCTTACCCTTAATTGTCATCACCAGACTGCGCTTTGCCCAATCAAAGTCTGTGAATAATGATTTCTTTTTATGGTTGCCTTGGTGTAATTCGAAATGCGTTGGTTGCAAACCTTTTGCAGTGATCACACCAACGCTACTTAACTTACGCTCACCAAGTAAGGCATAAACACCCAACCCTTTGGTTGTACTTTCTACCGTATAAGCATTTTTAGTAACCACAAATAGCTCGTGCACATTTGCAAATGGCTCTCCATTTTTAGTCACTTCATAAGTAGCCTGAATACGTTTAGGCAGAGGGCTACTTGAAATATTTTCTTTAGCAGCTTTCGTTTTAGATACAGCAACTTGTGGTGCTAGCGCTAACGCGCCAATTAACAAACTAAATAACAAGCTCCATGCTTTGATTCGATTCATCACTAAAATTCCTTAATTTTAAGACACATCACGCTCAACGCATCAGACCTAATTTTGCTATACAAGTTTTTGTTATACACCAAGCCGCTTTTTCTTAAATGGGTTAAATCAACATATAGACTAAACTACAATGGTTGGCGCTTCACCTGCATTTTGTATACGAATGTGACCAATTTCAAACACTGTCTCACCCGCAGCTTCTAGCAATGCTTTAGCCGCAGCCGCGTCTTCTTTTGCCATGATAATCGCCATGCCAATACCGCAGTTGAACGTTTTATACATTTCGCTCGGAACGATATTGCCCTGTGCTTGCAACCATTGGAACAACGGTGGTAATTCCCAACCAGATGCTTGGATTTCAGCGGTTAAACCTTCTGGCAATACACGTGGGATATTCTCAGTAATGCCGCCACCTGTAATGTGCGCCATGCCCTTTACTGGCATTGCTTCAATGAGTTTTAACAAAGATTTCACATAAATACGGGTTGGTGCCATGACCACATCTTTGAATTTTCTACCGTGAAAATCAGACTCAAAATCAATGCCTGATTTCTCAATCAATTTGCGAATCAGTGAGTAGCCGTTTGAGTGTGCACCACTTGAAGCCAAACCTAACACCACATCGCCTGCGGCAATCGTGGTACCGTTAATCAAATTAGCTTTATCTACACAGCCTACTGCAAAGCCTGCCAAATCGTACTCACCTGCAGGGTACATACCTGGCATTTCTGCAGTTTCACCGCCAACTAATGCGCAGCCAGATTGCTCACAGCCTTCCGCAATGCCTTTAATCACTTGTGCCGCAACACCAACTTCTAATTTACCGCATGCGAAATAATCCAAGAAGAAAAGTGGCTCAGCACCTTGCACCAAAATATCATTCACGCTCATGGCTACCAAATCGATACCAACGGTATCGTGCTTGTTTAGCTCAAACGCTAACTTCAGCTTTGTGCCTACGCCATCAGTGCCTGATACTAAAATAGGCTCGTTAAATTTTTTCGGCACAGCAAACAATGAGCCAAAACCACCAATACCGCCCAACACTTCTGGGCGCATCGTACGTTTGGCAAACGGTTTAATCTGTTCAACTAACGCATCGCCTGCTTCAATATCAACACCAGCATCGCGGTAGCTAATTGAAGTTTTATCTGAATTATTGGCGCTCAAGGGGGTTCTCGCTTTCTACAAAAAGTATGTTCTATCGTTATAATGTTATTTTAACCGAAATGCTTAGTTATCTGAAATGTTGAAAGCCTGAAAACGCAGGCTTTCAACATTTCAGCCACACTTTACTGAAAGCGCAGAATGAACAAACACACAAATACCGTTTGGCTAGTCGCTGTTTTATCGGTTTTCGGCCTTATTTATCTGCTAGGTCCAATCCTTACGCCTTTTTTAATTGCGGCAATATTGGCGTACATTGCAAACCCTTTAGTTAACAAAATTGAAGCCCTTCAATTAGGAGGACATCAAAGCAAGTTTTCATTTAAACCAAGCCGTAGCATTGCCACATTACTGGTACTTTTGTTGTTGCTAGCAGTTTTAATCATGATTGTATTAATCATGATTCCATTGTTACAGCATGAGTTTGTACAAATTTCACAAAAGATTCCCGTGTACTTAAATGCAGCAAAAGCCAACCTTGAACCTTGGTTACAAAAGAATTTTGGCGTCAGCACCGACATTGACCCAGCACAGATTCAAGCCATACTGACTGAAAACTGGAAAACAACAGGAAACTTTGCCAAAAACATTGCACTTAGCTTAAGCGATCACGGCATGGCGGTGATTGGTTGGCTCGGCAACCTGATACTTATTCCACTGGTGCTATTTTATTTGCTGCTGGATTGGAACATCTTCATGCAGAAAATAAGTGCATTACTGCCACGGCAACTCATTGCCAAAACACAAGAAATTGCCAACGAGATTGACGCTGTGCTGGCAGAGTTCTTACGTGGGCAACTCACCGTGATGGTATTAATGAGCATATTTTACGCTACTGGCTTATGGATGGCGGGGCTAGAGTTTGCACTGCCTATCGGCATATTATCTGGCTTGCTAGGTTTTATTCCATACTTAGGCTTTGGTTTAGGCTTAACATTAGCTGTGATTGCTGGTGTTTTACAATTCGGCAATTTCGCGGACCTTATGCCAATGTTAGTGGTATTTGGCTTGGGGCAACTGCTTGAGAGCATGGCACTTACCCCGTGGCTAGTAGGGGATCGTATCGGCCTTCACCCGCTTGTTGTGATTTTTGCACTAATGGCTGGTGGCCAGTTATTTGGTTTTGCTGGAGTACTACTGGCACTACCAGTATCAGCCGCAATTGCCGTTGGTTTCAGACACGCAAAACAACAATATCTTAGCAGTCGCTTTTACTTAGGTTAGCCGCATGAACAGTACGGATCATCATTACCAATCTCCGACCAAGCAATTATTGCTCGATATTCAGCCTTTGGCACCGCCAACTTTGGATAACTTTATTGTGGGTCAAAATGCTGAAGCACTTCACAGCTTGAAGCAAGCACTTACTTACGCAGAAGAAGCGCGTTTTATTTACTTATGGGGTGCACAAGGCAGTGGGAAGTCTCACCTTTTGCAAGCCTGCCAACGCATTGCGGCACAGTCCGAATTACCGCTTTTTATTGCAGACGATACCCATTTATTAAATGAGGATGCGCAAATCGCACTATTTGACCAATTCAATCAACTACGCGCGTCAGGCGGCATTCTTATTTCCAGCGGCATTGCAGCGCCAACACAAATGAATCTACGTGATGACTTAGCCACTAGACTTGCATGGGGGTTGGTTTACCAGCTACATCCACTGACCGATGAAGAAAAAGCTCAAGCGCTTAAAACACATGCAAAAGAGCGTGGCATAAAATTGCCAGATGAGGTGGTTGATTACTGCTTGCGCTATCTGCGTCGTGATTTACCAACACTGATGGCTGTATTAGACGCACTGGATGTTTGGTCGCTGACAGAGAAGAAGCCTGTGACCGTGCCTATGCTAAAAAAATTATTACAATTGAATCTTGAAACTTAAGTCTCATGGATATTATATAGCAGTCGATTATCAGCGATTTATCGCTTAATTCAATCTCCTGTAAAATCTCACTATTGGTAGATAAACACTCCCCTTATTAAAGTGAACACCTATGTTACGCATTACTGAAGTCAAACTCCCGATTGAAAACGCACAATCTCTCATCCATCAAGCCGATGAAATTAAAACAGCATTGCTTAAACGTTTGGAAATTCCAGAAAGTGATTTGATTCACTTTGATATATTTAAGCGCGGCGTAGACGCACGCAAATCGCATGCGATTTTATATGTGTACAGCCTTGATGTAGAAGTCAAAAATGAAGAAAAAATATTAGCGAAGTTTCGCAAAGACGCACACATTAAACCTGCGCCTGATACCAGCTATAAGTTTGTTGCGACAAGTTCATCCGCAACTGTTTCAAGACCAGTGATTGTAGGCTTTGGTCCTGCGGGTATTTTTGCGGCACTGATTTTGGCGCAGTCTGGGTTTAAACCGATTGTATTAGAACGTGGAAAAGAAGTGCGTAAACGCACGCAGGACACATGGGGCCTATGGCGTAAAAGTACACTTAACCCAGAATCCAACGTGCAGTTTGGTGAGGGAGGTGCGGGCACTTTCTCAGACGGTAAGCTTTATAGCCAAATCAAAGACCCTAAACATTATGGGCGCAAGGTGATTCAGGAGTTTGTAAAAGCAGGCGCACCAGAAGAAATTATGTATGTAAGCCACCCGCATATCGGCACATTCCGTTTAGTGGGGATGGTTGAAGAAATGCGCAAAACGATTACTGAATTAGGCGGTGAAATTCGATTCGATAGTCGTGTTGACGATATTGAAATTGAAAACAACCAAGTGAAAGCCGTCGTATTGCAAACTGGCGAACGCCTTGCAACCAACCACTTAGTGTTAGCGGTGGGTCATAGCGCTCGCGATACCTTTGAAATGGTATATAAACGTGGCATTTACATTGAAGCCAAACCATTTTCAATTGGCTTCCGTATAGAGCATCCACAATCTCTTATCGACAAAGCACGATACGGCAAGAGCTACAGTGAGGACTTACTCACTAAGCTTGGCGCAGCTGATTACAAACTTGTGCATCATGCAAAAAATGGCCGTTCTGTTTACAGCTTCTGCATGTGCCCTGGTGGCACGGTAGTTGCCGCAGCATCAGAGCCTAACCGTGTAGTGACTAACGGCATGAGCCAATATAGCCGCAATGAACGCAATGCAAATGCAGGGATTGTAGTAGGCATCACGCCTGAGCAAGACTATCCAGACCATCCGCTGGCAGGCATGGAGCTACAGCGTCAACTAGAAAGTCAGGCGTTTATCGCAGGTGGTAGTAATTACAATGCGCCTGGGCAGTTAATTGGTGACTTTTTACTTAACCAGCCATCTACTCAGTTTGGTGAAGTGACACCTTCATACCAACCTGGTGTACATCTCACCAACTTGGCCTCAGTATTGCCAGAGTATGCAATTACAGCCATTCGTGAGGCTATCCCTGAGTTTGCTAAACAAGTGAAAGGCTTTGATTTGGCCGATGGCGTACTGACAGGGGTAGAAACACGCACCTCTAGCCCTATCCGCATTAAACGTGATGACGACACATTAGAAAGTGTTAACACTAAGGGCTTATATCCATGTGGCGAAGGTGCCGGTTATGCAGGCGGGATATTATCAGCTGGGGTTGATGGTATTAAAGTGGCTGAAGCAGTAGCGCTTAGCATCTCTAACCATAAACAGTAATCGCCATCGGCTCTATGCCACTTTCATGCATAGCAAGTTGAGCGTACACTAAACATTCGGTACTTTTTAGTGAGTGTTCACTTATAGGAGTTGCATAATGAAAGCAAACATTGGTGGAGTCGATCGTATAGTACGAATTATTGCAGGGCTAGCTTTAATCTCATGGGTATTATTCGCAAATGGACCTGTCTGGGCTTGGATTGGTATAGTACCGCTAGCCACTGCTCTCTTTAACTTTTGCCCAGCTTATGGCTTACTTGGCATTAGTACCTGCAAAAGAAAAAACTAATAAAAAAGGCGGCTTAGAGCCGCCTTTTTACTGCTGTTTAACTTTATTGCCTAATCAAATAATCAAATGCGCCAAGTGAAGCTTTTGCACCTTCACCCATTGCAATAATGATTTGTTTGTATGGTGTAGTCGTCACATCGCCAGCTGCGAACACACCTGGTAGCGATGTTGCATTGTGATGGTTCACTTCAATTTCACCATATTTACTCAAGTTCAAAGTACCTTTTAACCAATCACTATTAGGCACTAAACCAATTTGCACAAACACACCATCTAGCGCTAAATGTTTAGACTCACCAGTGACACGGTCTGTATAGGTCAACCCATTCATTTTATTACCATCACCAGTGACTTCTGTGGTTTGCGCGCTGGTAATAATCGTGACGTTGCTCAATGTACGTAGTTTTTTCTGCAACACTGCATCTGCTTTTAACTCAGTATCAAATTGCAACAATGTCACATGGCCAACGAAATTAGCTAAATCAATAGCAGCCTCTACACCTGAGTTGCCGCCACCGACCACGGCAACAGGCTTGCCTTTAAACAATGGACCATCGCAGTGTGGACAGTAAGCAACCCCTTTACCCCGATACTCTTTTTCACCTGGTACATTTAGCTCACGCCAACGCGCACCCGTAGCAAGAATCACAGATTTGCTTCTTAAGGTTGCACCACTTTCCAACTTCAGCTCGATCAAGTCTTCGTTTTTGTTACCGTGTTTACCAGGCTCGGTTAATGAAACAGCACGCTGCAGATTCATGATATCCACATCATAACTTTTGACATGCTCCTCCAATGCCATCACTAGTTTTGGCCCTTCGGTTTCTTTCACTGAAATAAAGTTTTCAATACCAAGCGTATCCATCACTTGACCACCAAAACGCTCTGCCACTATACCTGTGCGTATGCCTTTACGTGCCGCGTAAATGGCTGCTGACGCACCTGCTGGGCCACCACCTACCACCAACACATCATAAGGGGCTTGGGCATCTAATTTTTTCGCCTCACGCGCAACTGCACCAACATCAATTTTTGGCAAAATCTCGTCCAGCTCCATACGGCCCGCACCAAACACCTCACCATTTAAGTAAGTGGTTGGTACAGACATAATGTCCCTAGCTTTTACTTCATCTTGATATAGCGCGCCATCAATCATGACATGGGTAATATTTGGATTAATCACCGCCATCATATTCATTGCCTGCACGACATCTGGGCAGTTATGGCAACTCAGTGAAATATAAGTTTCAAAGTGGAAGCTACCTTCAATTGCAGCAATTTGTGCAATTTTTTCAGCCTCTAGCTTCATCGGGTGACCACCCGTGTGGAGTAACGCCAACACTAAAGAGGTAAACTCATGGCCCATTGGTATACCAGCAAAACGCACCCCTACTGCTTTACTCGCTTCGGTATGTGTTGCACCACGCTTGACAGCAAATGAAGGCTTACGCGCGTCATCTTCGATTGTCAGTGTAATCTTGTCCGACATGCTCGCGATTTCTTCCAGCAGTTCACGCATCTCTTGTGCTGCCGGAGTTTCATCTAATGATGCAGCCAGTACGATAGGCTCACGCAACATCTGTAAGTAGGTTTGCAATTGGGTTTTAATACCAGTTTCTAATGCCATGATTGCTCTCTTTTTTAAATTCTCATTTGATCATGATTCTACACAACCAACTTTACCTAAAATAAAGGCATTATCTTTTGAATAATGCCCTTGTTATTTCACTGCGCTAAGAGATGTTTGCTCGTTAGCGCAGCATTGCCCTGCTTAAGCCAACAATTAGATCTTACCTACTAGGTCTAATGATGGTGTTAATGTTTTAGCGCCTTCTTGCCATTTAGCTGGGCAAACTTGGCCTGGGTTAGCCGCTGTGAATTGTGCAGCTTTCAATTTACGTAGTGTTTCTTTTACATCACGTGCAATTTCGTTGCTGTGTACTTCAACAGTTTTAATCACGCCTTCTGGATTGATCACGAAAGTACCGCGTAATGCTAGACCTTCTTCATCGATATGCACGTCAAATGCGCGTGTCAATTGGTGTGTTGGATCACCTACTAATGGAAACTTAGCTTTACCAACTGCTGGTGATGTTTCGTGCCATACTTTGTGTGAGAACTGTGTATCAGTTGTTACGATATACACTTCTGCACCCGCTTTTTGGAACTCTGCGTAGTTGTCCGCAGCATCTTCAACTTCTGTAGGGCAGTTAAAAGTAAACGCTGCTGGCATGAAAATCACAACAGACCATTTGCCTTTCATGCTTTCGTCACTTACCTCAATGAATTTACCGTTATGAAAAGCCTGCGCTTTAAATGGTTGTACTTGTGTATTAATTAATGACATCGTTTTTTCCTATCTAGTAGTTAAAAAGTGGTTATAAAAAGCTATAAATTCAAGATTCGAATTATAGAGCGTTATTTTAATAAATCCAATATATCATACAAATGATAATGATAAGTATTATTTATCAAATAATAGAGCATAAAACTTGATACAGAGATTTATGTCAAATATCCTAAACTGAAATGAGCGAGTTTACTAGCTCAAGCTTGAGTGACAGCAATACTATGTGTCGCGGTTTCACCTAAGTTATCATGCCACGTCACCTCAACAACATCACCCAATTTTGCCCCTTTTAATCTAAAAGTCAGGTATGGGTTTTTGGCAATCCCTGTGCCCCATTGCGCTTGTAATACAGGCTTACCGTTCAGGGTCGCCGTTAATAATTGCACAAAATGGGCAGGCACTAGCTCATCAGCATCATTTCTTCGTCGCCCAGTTTCCATCGGGTGGCTCATTAGCACCTTAACTTCAGTAAAGTCACCTTTAAGCTGAGCACGCATCTTCATACTTTTATCCATGCCAACTCCTTTTCACTTGACCAAGTTTTGCACACAGAACCTTATACACAGGCATTAAAAGTTGGGGTCTTGCTGACATCAGCAAGCTAGCCACAACCATTTTCTAGTACCGTAATGTTTTTAGCATTTGTAAAATACTGACTACCTGCTTTAACCACTATTTTTAAATCAGAAGTCTCTGCCATTTTGATACGAGTCACCACAAATGGCTCTGCACCATCACCAAACATGAAGTTAGCAATCAACGGTGTTGGATTATTCTCAACAAAAATAGCAATCGCCTCCGTATTCTGAATATTGCTTCTGATCTCAATCTGCACTACCGCACCGTTCTCAGCACGCTCTGGCGCAACAATTACAATGTCGCTACTTGGTATTTCCTCACTAACATTCAAGTATTGCCTTGCATCCTTAATTTTCACAGCTTCAAAAGCAGGGCGATTCCATAGTGCTGCCCACACTTTAATAGGCGCCAATGCAATCATAGTTAACATACCAAGTAAGAAACTTCTACGTTGCATCATGACTCCTAAAGTTTTGGCTTTTTCTCATCACCCATCATTTGTCTTAGCTGTCTTAAACGCGCCTCAACAATAGATTGCTGATAAAAATCACCATCATTGGCTTTCGCAGCTAAGTCCATCTGCTCTATAGCGCGCACAAGATCATATTTTCTATAATAAGCCTCACTCTGTGCTTGATGGCTAAGTAGCACCTTGTTTTGCATGCTGTAAGCTTTAGCTAGTAAATCATATAGATAAGCATCATCCACATACAAATCCTGTTTCGATTTAACCAGCTGAATTGCTTGTGTGGCTTGCTTTGTTGCAAGGTAATGTTCTGCATATCCATAAATTAAAGCGCGATTATCTGGAAAAGCACGCAATCCAGACGCATATTTCTCAGCTGCCGCTGCAGGCTTGTTTCTGGCCACTTCAAGACGTGCCGCTAGACTTTCTATCATCGGATGTGGCGTAGCATTTTTTTTAAGCCAAGCCAGCTCTTTTTCAACCGCTGCCCACGCACTCTTGCGCAACAAAGCAACTGCCAACCCATAATGCTCTGCAGCGGCATTTGCATAACGCTGCTCACTAATATTTTGCTCAAACAAATCAATAGCAGTCTGTGTCGTGCCCAGCATCGCGCGCAACTTAGCTTTAACATATTGAAACTCAAGGCCATCTGCAACTTGCTTATATGGCATTTGTTCAACCCGATTCGCAACATCAGCGATACGCTCTGAGGTCAGTGGGTGTGTTCTTAAAAAACTAGGTGCGCCACCCTCAGCAAATCGAGAGCCACGTTGCAAAGTTTTAAAAAACTGTGGCATTGCCCTGACATCAAAACCACCTGAATCTAATATCTGCAAACCAATACGATCCGCTTCACGTTCATAATCTCGTGTGTAATCCAGCTGATTTTGTACACCAATCGCAGATGCGGTGGTCATTGCACCAGAAGCTAACTGTGGATTTGACCTTGCCACCAATAGCGCCAATGCAATACCTGCTAAGTTTTTAAAGGTGTCATATTTTTGCGAGGCTAGCATCCGCGCCAAATGTCGCTGCGTTACATGACCAATTTCATGCCCAAGCACACTCGCAAGCTCAGACTCCGTGTTAGAGGCCAGAATCAATCCAGTATGCACACCTACGACACCGCCTGGCATCGCGAACGCATTAATGGAGGGATCCTGTACCACAAAGAAATTAAATTTTTGTCGCTTATCCGGTCCATTGGCCACTAAACGTGCGCCTAAACTCTGCAAATAATCTGACACTTCTATATCACTGAGCACATCATCACTGACGGCCACCTGACGCATAATCTGCTCAGCAATTTCCTGCTCCTGTAACGGCGACAGCACTGTTGCTGACACATCACCTAAATCTGGCAACTCATTGGCAAGAACTTGGTGTGTATATGCGAGTGAAGCAACAGCTAACGAAGCGGTAACTACCGGAGCCGAAACCAGTGAAGTCGGAACAATTGAAGCAACTAATAATATAATGGGTGATAAATTTAATTTCATTATTACTATGATAACGTTTGTAGTCGAATGTTTCATAATGCTGCGTAAATTATATCGTATCAATCTAACCTGTTTCTTACACCAAATATTCACTCGCCGAGACTGACAATATGACAAACCCACTTACCCACTTTGATCAAAATGGCCAAGCCCATATGGTTGATATTGGCGAAAAAGCCGAAACTCATCGCATCGCGATTGCAACAGGTCACATTAACATGCTGCCTTCAACGCTAGCACTTATCCAAACTGGAAACAGTAAAAAAGGGGATGTACTCGGTATCGCCAGAATCGCCGCGATTCAGGCCGCCAAAAAAACATCTGACCTCATCCCGCTGTGCCATCCTATTTCACTCACGCGCATTGCCGTGAGTTTTGATGTGAACGAAAAATTATCAAGTATCCGTTGCGAAGTCACCACAGAAACCTATGGTAAAACTGGCGTAGAAATGGAGGCGTTGACCGCAGTAAGCGCTTGCCTACTTACCATTTACGATATGTGTAAAGCGGTGGACCGTGGGATGACGATTGCAGATATTAAGTTACTAGAAAAACATGGGGGAAAATCTGGTGATTGGGTAGCAAATCGCTAGCCGCAATATTGCCAAATATTGACTACGCACAAGATTGCATATCGGCATCACGCCGGTATGCAATCAAAATACTTAGCCGTTAATCACTAGCCTCTCGAAGCTAGCTACGTCAGTAGGCCTGCTAAAGTAATAGCCTTGGAAATAATCGCAGCCAAAACTTCTTAACAAGTCGTATTGCTCAATCTGCTCAACACCCTCCGCCACAATATCGCAATGGATGGTTTTACCAACAGCCAATACCATTTGAATAATCGCAGCATCATTAGAATCAGTCAGCACATCATGCACAAACGATTGATCGATCTTAATTTGTGTGACTGGCAGTTTTTTGAGATATACCAAAGATGAATGCCCAATCCCAAAATCGTCCAAAGAAATTCTGACACCCATCTGCTTCAATACTTTCATCTTATTGATCACATCATCAATATTATCTATCACCGCCGTCTCTGTAAGCTCCAACTTAAGCTGATCAGGATTGATATCGGTTTTCGCTAAAATTTCGCGCAACTCTTGCACAAAATTAATATATAAAAACTGCTTAGCACTGATGTTTACTGACAACTTGATTTGGCTTAAAACTGGGTCTGATTCCCATATTTTTAGTTGCTGGCATGCTTGAGCTAAAACCCAGTGCCCAATCTTAATGATTTGATTCGTTTTTTCTGCAATCGGTATAAACTCGACAGGACTTACATTACCAAGCGTTGGATGAGTCCATCTTAATAACACCTCAGCCGCAACCACCTGCTTATCCACGTTCACAATAGGCTGGTAGTTAAAATATAACTCCTGATTTGTAAGCGCTAATGAAAGGGCAGACTCTAATGCAAAGCTTTTTTCTATGCTTTCTTGCGTCAATTGATCATAGAATCGATAAGTATTACCACCACTATCTTTAGATAAATACATCGCAGTATCTGCATGCCTTAAATGATCTTCAAAGGTCAGTTGATTATCATTAAACAACGTGATGCCAATACTTGCACTGGTAACAAATTCAAAAAAACTTAGATAATAGGGTTTATTAAGCTCTGCCAATAGCTTTTGTGCAACTTCGCTCACCTGCTGGTAGGCCACTGTAGCACTAGCATCTAAATTCTCAATAATCACCACAAACTCATCACCGCTAAGTCGTGCAACAGTGTCGCCAGCCCTTACGGTATTTTGTACTCTTTTTGCGACTTCAATCAGCAACTGGTCACCTACATCATGACCTTTTGTGTCATTAAGTGTTTTAAACTTATCTAAATCAATAAACAACAAGCCACAGTAAGTGCTTGCTCGTTGCGCAATTAGTATTGCGTGCTGGTACCTATCAATCAACAAACGTCTATTTGGCAAAGCTGTCAGCGCATCATAATAAGCAAAATTCTCGATTTCCTGCCTAGCTTTTTTCTGCTCAGAAATATCGCGCACAAACCCTGTCACTAAAGACAAGTCGGCATCTTTTAAGGCAGTGAGCGTTAACTCTATCGGGAACTCACTACCATCCGCACGCATCGCCACCAACTCTATACGCTGATTAAAGATATGCTTCACACCAGACATCACATATTGTTGATGTCCTGCATGATGTGCCGTGCGGTATCTTGCGGGAATAATTAATTCCGACATCAACTTACCGATAACCTCGTCTTTTTTATATCCAAATATACGTTCAGCCGCTGGATTAAACTCGACTAGTAACCCAGCAGTATCTATAGTGAGAATAGCATCAAAAGCCCCATCAATCACTGCACGTAGTTTTTTGTCATGTTTTTGTATGGTTTTAAGTGCTAAATTACGTTCGGACTGTAAGGCAGAAATTAACAACATGGTCACCACTAAGGCAACCATAAATGTCCAAAGTGAAAACACGCCTTCACTAATGTTGTGGCTATAAAAATTACCTGCGCCTTGTGAAGTAAGCCACACAGCAATGCTCGATAAAACAATCACAAAGAAAGAGCCACCAACAATCCCAAAACTCATCGATGCCCAGATCAGCATGGGCAAAATCACGAACATGGATAAAATAAATTGCTTATTTAAATCAGGAACCGAACTCACGATAATGAGCTCAACACAGACAAACAGAATAATCCAAGCCAGCAACTGGTAGCATTTATTGTCGCAAGAGAATGTGCCTTTTCTACCGATATTGAGCACCAAGGGCAGTGCCAATAAAACGCCCAAACTGTCACCTAGCCACCAGATAAATCCAATATTTAACAGATGATCAGCATTCGCTAGCCCAGTGATATATAAGCTGAATACACCACCTGTGGCACATATCGACATGCCAAGCAGTGCCACGAGAATCATCAGCAGAATATCTTTTTGTTTATATAAGTGATGATTAAAATGAAATTTGGGTAGAAGGTATGCTGTGAGAACGGGGCCGAGCGTATTTGTAATAGCAACCAAAATGCTGGTAGAGAGTGGTAAAACCGTTAATTCAACCAGAAATGAAGCAATGAAAACAGCGAGAATGTTAACTTTCCCCCAGCGCATGATAGCACCGACAGCGATGCCAGTTGGAAGCCAAATCAAAGTTGCCACAGACTCTTTGTAAGGCACCATCAAACCAAGCCAAGCCGTTACAAAGTAAGCAATTGCCACTAAAATAAAGATCGTCAACTTTGTATTAAAAGTTGATGACCGATATTGAGTGGCAACGTTTTTCATCACATGATCTTAGCTGACATCAAGTCCATCTTGTACCAACTCTGCAGCACGCAACACTGCACGCGCTTTATTCTGGGTTTCCATCCATTCGCTTTCTGGAACAGAATCAGCCACGATGCCGGCACCCGCCTGCACATAAAGCATGTTATTTTTAATGACGCCAGTGCGGATAGCAATCGCCACATCCATGTCACCATTAAAGCCTAAGTAACCTACAGCACCTGCATAAATGCCACGCTTGCTTGGTTCTAATTCATCAATGATTTCCATGGCACGCACTTTAGGCGCGCCGCTCACCGTACCTGCAGGGAATGTTGCTTTAATCACATCAATCGCGTCCATTCCCGGTTTCAATTTACCTTCCACATTACTCACAATATGCATGACGTGAGAATAACGCTCAATCATCATATTGTCAGTCACTTTCACAGAGCCAGTCACGGCGACTCGGCCAACGTCATTACGTCCTAAATCCATCAACTGTACATGTTCTGCACGTTCTTTAGGATCAGCCAACAACTCTTCAGCCAGAGCAATATCCTGTTCACGAGTTTTGCCACGTGGTCTTGTGCCAGCAATTGGACGTGCTGTCACCGTGCCGTTTTCAAGGCGCACTAGAATCTCAGGTGACGCACCCACTACATGGTGATCCCCCATATCATAATAGAACATATAGGGTGATGGATTTAAACTGCGTAGTGCACGATAAAGCGACAATGGCGGTGCGGAAAACTGCTGTGACATACGCTGTGATAACACCACCTGCATAATATCGCCATCTAGAATGTACTGCTGAGCACGCTTAACCGCTGTTTTAAAATTATCTTCACCAAATTCTGAAGTAGCCTCAGTTCTATCTGTAGCAATTGATTTTGGAATCGTGACCGTATTTCTTAATTTTTGCACTAACTCACTCAAGCGCTGTTTAGCTTGCTCGTAAGCGCTAGGTTCCGCTGAATCAGCATAAACAATAAAGTAAAGTTTACCGCTTAAATTATCTACCACCGCCAACTGCTCAGAGACCATCAATAAAACATCCGGGACATTGATCGCATCTGGCTTTACCTTATCGGCTAACCGCTTCTCAATATAGCGTACGGTTTCGTAGCCAAAATAACCAGCCAAACCGCCAGTGAATCGGGGCAACCCTTCATAAGGTGGTGTTTTAAAGCGTGATTGGTAACTTTTTACAAAGTCTAACGGATTTGCATCCTCTACAGACTCCACCACCGCGTCGCCCTCAAGCACTTGTACTTTTCTGCCATAAGCAACAATGCGTGTTTTTGCAGGCAAGCCAATGATTGAATAGCGGCCAAAACGTTCACCGCCTTGGACAGACTCAAGCAAGTATGAAAACGGCTGATTTGCCAGTTTTAAATAAAGGGATAGTGGTGTATCGAGATCGGCAAAGGTCTCGAGTACTAAAGGGATTCGATTATAGCCTCGTGCTGCCAAGGCATTAAATTCATCTTGATTAATCGTGTTTAACATAAACTTCCTAAGACTTTATCATCATGTTCTTTTAAAGTGGAGCAGCTTAATCACCTATGATTGACGCTGCTGTATGACTATTTAATTAGCTTTGCCAAGAGCATCGCCAACAGAAAGAGCCACTAAGAATCTGATTGTAAAAATGATCGTCGGTTACGTTCATCATATTTGAAGTTATGTATTAATAAGAGATACTAGGTTAATAAATTAAGTAAATCCGGTAAATCCGCAATGGTTGCATCTACCAAACGCTCGTCAATTGCCCTACCTTGATTATATCCATACGGCACAGTGACAATATAACACCCCGCGGCGTGTGCTGCTACAACATCCGTCTCTGAGTCGCCAACCAGCATAGTCTCAGCTTCCAGCACGTTAAATTTTTTGCAGATATGATGCAATTGCATCGGGCTGGGTTTCTTTTTTGGCAGAGTATCACCAGAAACAACCACCTCAAAAAACTCCGCCAACCCTGTCGCATCAAGCAAGGGATGCGTGAATCTTTCTGGTTTATTCGTCACACATGCTAGCTTAAAGCCCTTATCTTTTAGATGCCTTAAGGTTTCCAGCACGCCTTCATAGGGCTGGCTGCGCGTGACGTTATTGGCATAATGCTCAAAAAATAAAGCTTGTGCATCGTTAAGCAAATCATCATCAGGTTCAACACCTGACTCACTCATCACACAACGCTTAATCAGCATTTGCGCACCTTCACCAATATAACGCTCTATTTGTATTGCTGATTTATTTGGCAAATCTAACGAGCTAAGCATTTGATTCGCAGCAAACGCAATTTCGGGCGCAGTATTCACTAATGTGCCATCAAGATCAAACATGACGGCTTTGACATTAAACCCCATGGTGATTTACTTTACTTCAACTTTACGCTGGATTAAAACACAGTCATCAAATCGCCTAGCTCAACATCATGTGACTAGCGCTCTCGCTAGGCGATTCAATGGACTGTATTTATTTTACAGTCGCCAAAGATGCGCGCATTTCAGATACAACAGTGTTGTAACGATTTGCATCCGTGTCTTTTGGTGAGCCAAAAATTGCTGAGCCAGCAACAAATGTATCTGCGCCAGCACGTGCAATTTCTGCAATGTTTTGTGCGTTTACGCCACCATCTACCTCAAGCCAGATTTGACGGCCTGTTTTTTCGTAGTATGCATCGATTCTAGCGCGTGCTAATTTTAGTTTTTCCAATGTTTCAGGAATAAATTTCTGACCACCAAAACCAGGGTTCACTGACATCAATAAAATCATATCTACTTTATCCATCACGTGATCAAGATAGCTTAATGAAGTAGCAGGGTTAAACACCAAGCCTGATTTGCAGCCTAAATCACGTACCATCGCCAAGCTACGGTCAATGTGCTCTGAAGCCTCTGGGTGAAAAGTGATGATGTTTGCACCAGCTTTTGCAAAGTCAGGAATAATACGGTCAACAGGTTTAACCATTAAATGCACATCAATCAACGCGCCTACTTTTTTTGCAGTTTCGCGAATGGCATCACAAACCAATGGGCCAATAGTTAAATTAGGCACATAGTGGTTGTCCATAACATCAAAATGCACGATGTCTGTGCCTGAAGTAATCACATCTTCAATCTCTTGACCAAGTTTGGCAAAGTTCGCAGAAAGAATACTTGGGGCAATTCTAAAAGTTTTATCCATGGCAATATCCGTCAAATTAAATTTATTAATCAGTTTAAAGCGTTATTTTAACCTTATTTCACACTAATAAGATGATGCTTCTTGCTTAAGATAGGCCAATCCCTCAAAATTACACTTATGCAGTTATATGTTATAGGCGTGAACCACACAACCGCCCCCATCCAAATCCGCGAGCATGTTGCTTTTAACAGCGACCATCTTGGTAGCGCCCTGCGCGACCTCACCATGCATGACGCTTCCGAAGCTGCGATTTTGTCTACCTGCAACCGCACAGAACTCTATTGCAGCACAGATGATCCGCAAAAAGCACTGGCTTGGTTATCGCAATATCACAAAATTGAAGCAAACGAAATCGCCCCCTACATTTACACTCTGCCAGATGATGAAGCTGTTAAACATGCGTTTAGAGTGGCATCCGGCTTAGATAGCATGGTGTTAGGTGAACCACAAATTCTTGGTCAATTTAAACAATCGGTTAAAATTGCACAAGATGCCGGTACATTAGGCACCCTATTGCATAAGCTATTTCAGCGTACGTTTGAAGTGGCGAAAGAAGTACGCACCAACACAGACATTGGGGCCAACTCTATCTCTATGGCGGCCGCCGCTGTGAAACTCTCTCAGCGGATTTTTGGTGACATCAGCGAACAGAAAGTACTATTTATCGGCGCGGGTGAAATGATTGAGCTTTGTGCAGACCATTTTGCTGCGCAAAAGCCGAAGAGCATTACGATTGCTAACCGTAGCATTGAGCGTGGCTCAACACTTGCACAAAAAATTAATGGTGAGGCGATTTTACTCAACGACTTGCCCACCTATTTTGCTAACTTTGATATCGTCATCACCTCAACCGCAAGCACATTACCCATTATCGGCTTAGGCATGGTAGAAAGCGCTATTAAAGCACGCCGCCACCGCCCAATTTTCATGGTTGACCTAGCAGTACCACGCGATATTGAGCCTGAAGTTTCAGAACTGGATGATGTATTTTTATACACAGTCGATGATTTGGCCCAAGTCGTTTCGGATGGGATTGAAAACAGGCAATCAGCCGCGGTTGAAGCGGAAATAATTGTCGCCACGCGTGTTGAAAACTTTATGCAGTGGTTTAAAAAGCGCGATGCAGTGCCAACCATCAAGGCCCTGCGCGACCAAGCAGAGCATATGCGCAAATCTGAACTAGAAAAAGCGTTGAAACTGCTACAAAAAGGTGAACACCCAGAAAAAGCGTTAGAAGCACTGAGTGTCGCACTCACCAACAAGTTTCTGCATGCGCCCAGCCATGCATTAAACAACACACATGGTGATGAGCACGCAAAACTCGAAGAAATTTTAAAAGACTTATATCAAATTAAAAGTTAAGCAGTACTACTAGAGAAATAAACAATGAAACCAAGCATGATAACCAAGCTCGCCAACTTGAGCGAGCGCCTAGATGAGATTGACCGTTTGATGAGCAGTGAAGGCATCACTAACGACATGGACAACTATCGAAAACTGACCCGTGAGCATGCGGAAATCACACCGATTGTAGAACAATATCGTGCCTTTGAGCAGGCCGAAGCTGACATCAGCGAAGCGCAAAGCATGCTGAGCGATCCAGAAATGAAAGCGTTTGCGCAAGAAGAAATTGAAGCAGGCAAAGCAAAGTTAGAGGCAATTGAAGCTGCACTACAAACACTGCTACTCCCTAAAGACCCTAACGATGAGAAAAATATTTTCTTGGAAATCCGCGCAGGCACGGGTGGCGATGAGTCAGGCTTATTTGCGGGCGACCTATACCGCATGTACTCTCGCTATGCAGAACGCCAAGGCTGGAAAGTAGAAGTCATGTCTGCCAACGAAGGCGAGATGGGTGGCTACAAAGAAATTATCGCTAAAATTGAAGGCTACGGCGCTTATTCAAAACTGAAATTTGAAAGTGGCGGTCACCGCGTACAACGTGTCCCTGATACCGAAACCCAAGGGCGCATTCATACCAGCGCCTGTACGGTAGCCGTATTGCCAGAAGCCGATGAAATTAACGACGTAGCAATTAACCCAGCGGACGTGCGTATTGATACCTTCCGTGCCAGTGGCGCAGGTGGGCAACACATTAACAAAACCGATTCAGCTGTACGTCTAACACACGCCCCGACAGGTATAGTGGTGGAGTGCCAAGAAGGCCGCAGCCAACATGCGAATAAGGCACAAGCATTTGCTGTATTAGCCGCACGTATTAAAGCTAAACAAGTAGATGAGCAACAAAGTAAAATTGCTAGCGAGCGTAAAAGCCTTATTGGTAGTGGCGACCGCTCAGAGCGCATTCGCACCTACAACTACCCACAAGGCCGCATTACTGACCACCGTATTAACCTGACCTTATACAAAATTGATGCGATTACAGAAGGCGATATGGATGAATTAATTGGTGCATTATCAGCAGAGCATCAAGCTGACTTATTAGCCAGCTTAGGCGACGACAATTAATTGACGCAAACTGTTCGCACCGCTTGGGCAGAAGCACAGCAACGCCTCATTAAAACGCTATCGCTAGATACCAATGAGGCAAAGTTTGAAGCGCAGTTATTACTGCAAAATGTACTGAATGTGAATCGTGCGTGGTTATTAGCGCACGAGAGCGACACACTGCAAGACAAGATAAAGACTGACTATGAAGCCCTGCTTGCCCGCCGACTTATAGGTGAGCCAATTGCTTATATATTTGGTTACCGTGAGTTTTTTGGTCTAAATCTGATTGTGACACCTGACACGCTCATCCCAAGGCCAGATACTGAAACATTAGTAGAAACTGCCTTAGACAAAATTCCCTTAGAAACACCATTTACGGTGCTTGATTTAGGCACCGGCACAGGCGCCGTTGCACTAGCCATTGCTCAAAATCGTCCAGAAGCTCAAGTAACAGCAATCGATGCATCAAGTGGCGCACTTGATATTGCCAAGCGCAATTCCAACCAGCTAGATTTAACGCAGGTTGATTTCCGCCTGAGCAACTGGTTTTCAGCACTGGAAGGCGAAAGATTTAATCTGATTGTCAGCAACCCGCCTTACATTGAGCAGCAAGACACCCACCTGACGCAAGGGGATTTACGATTCGAACCAATGTCGGCATTAGCCTCAGGTACCGACGGCCTTGATGACATTCGTCAAATCGTAGACAACTGCCTATTACACCTGCACCCTCAAGGCTGGTTAATGCTAGAACATGGCTACAACCAAGCGCATTTAGTCACAGATTTAATGGCACAGAGTGGGCTGATTGACATCACAACCATCAAAGACCTTGGTGGTAATGACCGCGTGACGATAGGAAAGAATCCACTGATCGTCAGTACACACTGGGATTAGCATCACCTGAACGAAGTACTAGCGCTTTTGTCACAGATATACACAACATCGCTGGAGAACTCGATGTCAGAAACGAATCAACTCATACTATTAGCTTATACCAGCGTCGCTGCACACCACATGACGCATGATGAATTACTATCGCTACTAAATTCCGCTCGTACCTGCAATCAACGCCAAGGCATCACTGGCATGCTGCTCTATATGGATGACTGCTTCTTTCAAGTACTGGAAGGGGAAGAGCAGCTAGTAGATGCTCTATACGAGAAAATATGTCTAGATGAACGCAACCACCACGTCGTCAAGCTGATCAGAGAGCCTATTGCAGAAAGAAGCTTTACTGAATGGACCATGAGTTACGAACACGTCACCCGTCAAGAGATGGCCTCTTTCACTGGATTAACTGACTATCTTGACCAAAATCACCCAGGATTTAACGGCATGGCTGCTGGTCGTGCACGTCAACTCATCGAGTCATTTAAGGATGGTCAATGGCATCGACATGACTTAACGCAACAAAAATTTATACACATCGGCACATAGCGCATTAGCAACATAAACTTTTACAGTGCTACATAGTATAATCATACTATGTCTGAAAATAACGCTATCGGCATTGTTGCCCCTCAAACTGCATCGTTTAGTGAACCGCTTACGCTTAAAAGCGGCGCAGTGCTCTCACAATTTGACCTTGTATACGAAACCTACGGCACATTAAATGCCGATAAATCCAATGCTGTCCTGATTTGCCATGCACTTTCAGGCACGCATCATGTCGCTGGCAAATACTCGGAAAAAGATAAGTATCCAGGCTGGTGGGATAACTTAGTAGGTCCTAACAAACCACTAGATACCAATAAATTTTTCGTCATCGGCGTTAACAACCTAGGCGGCTGTCATGGCAGCTCTGGGCCGGTAAGCACCAATCCAGCAACAGGAAAACCATGGGGATCTGCGTTCCCTATAGTCACAGTAGAAGATTGGGTAAATTCACAAGCACGTTTGTTAGACCAACTTGGCATTACTCAACTAGCCGCAGTCATTGGTGGCAGCTTGGGCGGCATGCAAGCGTTACAATGGACAATCGCTTATCCTGACCGTGTTCGCCACGCATTAGTGATTGCCTCTGCACCTAACCTCACTGCCCAGAACATGGCATTTAACGAGGTTGCACGCCAAGCCATTATTACAGACCCAGAATTTCACGGTGGTGACTACTACGAACATGGCGTGGTGCCTCGTCGCGGCTTACGCATTGCACGTATGCTTGGCCACATTACCTACCTGAGCGATGATGCTATGGGTGAGAAATTTGGCCGCAAACTTAAAGACAGCATTAAATATAGCTTTGACGTTGAGTTTGAAATGGAATCTTATTTGCGTTACCAAGGGGATAAATTCGCTGGCGAATTTGATGCCAACACCTACTTACGCATGACCCGCGCATTAGACTATTACGATCCTGCATTAGCCTATGGCGGAGATTTGAGCAAAACCCTAAGCCAAGTCAAAGCTAAGTTTCTAGTGCTGTCATTCACTAGTGACTGGCGCTTCTCGCCCGCACGCTCACGCGAGATAGTAAAAGCACTGCTCGATAACGAAAGCACTGTTAGCTACGCGGAAGTAACCGCAGCACATGGTCATGATGCTTTTTTAATGCCCGACGAACATTACCACGCGATTTTGCGTACTTATTTAAGCAATATTGAAGTTGGTGGCAACCATGCAGAATAATGTAAATATTACAAAAAATGTTGCACAGTATCGTCAAGATTTTGCGATTATTGCAAATTGGGTAAAGTTTGGCTCCAAAGTACTAGATTTAGGTTGCGGAGACGGTGAGTTATTGCAATTTTTACAAAACTCGCTTGAGGTAAAAGGATACGGCGTAGAAAAGAATGATGCCAATTTGCTAGCATGCGTTGCTAGTGGCACAAATGTCATTCAAATGGATTTAGAAGATGGCTTATCGGGCTTTGAAGACCAGTCATTTAATACGGTGATTCTTTCGCAAACACTGCAAGCCATGCACAATACGGAAGAAATCGTACTGGAAATGCTGCGCGTGGGCAAAGAGATTATTGTCACGTTCCCCAACTTTGGCTACTGGCGCAACCGTATGCAAATCACGGCAGGACGGATGCCCGTCTCTAAAGCACTACCGTACCAATGGTACGACACGCCTAACGTGCATCTCTGCACCATTAATGATTTTGATGCATTTTGTCACCATCACAACATTGAAATCTTAGAGCGTCGCGTGATTACAGACGGCAAAGAAGTGAACTTCATGCCCAATCTGCTTGGCAGTTTGGCAATGTACCGCCTGAAATCCAAGTAATTATTTTGCAAACAGCCGCACAGCCAACCATACGTCAATCACTCATGAGCAAAAAAATGCTCATCTGTGTATTTACAGGGTTTAGCTCAGGCCTCCCACTCTTCATACTGATCAGCCTGCTACCAGCGTGGTTACGCTCAGAGGGAGTAGACCTCAAGTCGATTGGCTTGTTTGCATTAATCAGCCTACCCTTTACATGGAAATTTCTGTGGGCACCGCTATTTGACCGCTTCACACCCCCGCTAGGCCGCCGCCGTGGCTGGTTGGTCATCTGGCAAGTATTATTACTGCTATCAATTCCAGCTTTTGGTGCCTTTAACCCCAAATTTGATATATGGAGTATTGCTTATCTAGCAACAGTGGTCGCTTTCTTTAGCGCATGCCAAGACATTGTGCTTGACGCTTACAGACGAGAGTTACTGATAGACGCAGAACTAGGTCTAGGTAATGCCGTACATGTGAATGCATATAAAATTGCAGGCTTAGTACCTGGCTCTCTATCACTCATCCTCGCAGACCACCTGCCATGGAGTAGCGTGTTTATTATCACAGCGCTATTTATGCTGCCAGGCCTCATCATGACGCTATTGATAACGGAACCTGCCTTAAGATACGGTGCACCAAAAACTTTACGCGCGGCGATTGTAGAGCCTTTCAAAGAGTTCATCGAACGTAACGGACTAAAATCCGCACTATTCATCCTCGCGTTTATCTTCCTATACAAACTAGGGGATAGCATGACTACCGCGCTAGCTACTCCATTCTATTTAGACATGGGGTACAGCAAAACGGAAATCGGCTTAATCGCTAAAAATGCAGGTCTATGGCCGAGCGTATTAGGCGGCCTAATTGGCGGCCTTTGGATGATTAAGCTCGGCATCAACAAATCATTATGGATATTTGGTGCAGTGCAGATGGTCGCCATTTTAGGCTTTGCTCGGCTTGCAGATGCAGCAAACAACCCTACCTTATTCAGCTCGTTCTTTGAATTTCAAATACTCGGCACCAGCTTTAGCTTACAAGAGCGCTTAGTATGGCTAGGCATGGTGATTGGGGTTGAGGCACTGGGGGTAGGGCTTGGCACGGCCGCGTTTGTTGCTTACATTGCAAAAACCACGCACCCACTTTACACCGCTACACAATTTGCATTATTTACTAGCTTGGCTGCTGTGCCGCGTACTTTTGCCAATGCGGCAACAGGTTACATGGTAGAGAGCTTGGGATGGCGCGACTTCTTCATCCTCTGCTTTTTAATTGCCATTCCAGGCATGGTGCTACTATTAAAAATAGCACCATGGAACCAGACTGCAAAAGATATTCAGCAAAATAACTAAGATAACCCAACGACACCAACAAGTGGCGAGGGCGCGTTGCTCCTACATACGACTTTTCAAGCGATTTATCGCTTAGAAAATCGGAGTGCCCGTGGTACAAAAGCTAATACATGGCTGCGTTATTTATAGAAGTAACCATAAAAACTATTGGTATTCCACAATCAATGGCGCATGGTCACTAAAGCGCTCTTCTTTATAAACACTGGTGCAAGTCGCTTTATTCGCAAAATCAGCTGTGGCAATCTGATAATCAATACGCCAACCCACGTTTTTAGCCCACGCTTGTCCGCGGTTGCTCCACCATGTATAACATGCATCGGTAATTTCAGGGTGCAACTTACGGTACACATCTACCCAACCCACCTCATCAAACAACGCCGTTAGCCAAGCACGCTCCTCTGGCAAAAATCCTGAGTTTTTACGATTGCCTTTATAGTTCTTAAGGTCAATTTCTTGATGCGCAATATTCCAGTCACCACAAATCACTACATCGCGACCACTATCTTTAAGCATTTTCAGATGCAGCATAAAGCGCTCCATCACACTAAACTTAAAGGCTTGTCGTTCTTCACCACTTGAGCCAGAAGGTAAATACAATGACACCACACTTAAATTGCCAAACCTAGCCTCAATGTAACGCCCCTCGTTATCAATATCGGTCACACCCAACCCCACTACAATGCTATCTGGCTTGGTTTTTGAGTAAATACCTACGCCGCTGTAACCCTTTTTTTCTGCGTAATGAAAGTAGCCAAAGTATCCTTCTGGATTCAACATTTCATCAGTCATATCGCCAGCTTGCGCTTTGATTTCCTGCATACAAACGATGTCTGCATCCTGTTTTTTTAACCACGCATATAAACCTTTATTGGTTGCAGAGCGAATGCCATTTAAATTTAACGATATAATCTTCAAAACTTAATTCCAAATAATTATCAGAAGCTATTATGACCCAATCACTCGATCAGTTCAGACAAGATTTTATCGCATTTGCGATTGAAAAAGAGGTTTTAAAATTCGGTGAATTTAAAACCAAAGCAGGCAGGCTAAGCCCTTACTTCTTTAATGCGGGTTTATTTAATGATGGCGAAAGTCTGATGAAACTTGGCGAATTTTACGCTAAAGCGATTAAAAACTCTGGCATTGAATTCGATATGTTATTTGGTCCAGCCTACAAAGGCATTACATTAGCGGCAAGTATTGCGATTGCACTTGCCAAAGATGGTCACAATGTCCCTTATGCCTACAACCGCAAGGAAGCCAAAGATCACGGCGAAGGTGGTGTGATTGTGGGTAGCCCATTGAAAGGTCGAGTTCTCATCATCGACGATGTGATTTCGGCAGGCACCTCAGTACGAGAGTCTGTTGAGCTAATTAATGCAAGCGGCGCCAGTGCTTGCGGTGTAGCGATTGCCATCGACAGACAAGAGAAAGGCTTAGGCGAGCTTTCGGCAGTACAAGAAGTGATTAACACCAACAAGATACCAGTTTGCGCTATTGCTAACCTCAATGATTTATTGACCTATCTACATCACAAATCTGAGATGGCGCAAAATTTGCATGCAGTTGAAGCATATCGACAAAAATATGGTGTCATTTAATTAACTACAGGCGGCTTGTTGCAGGACACTTGCTGATCCATAGTTAATGTAGCAACCAGAAAGGTTATTCACATCGACATGGAAAGATTGTTTAAACCGTTACAACAGCCAATCTCATTGGCTTCAGCTGCAATCAGTCAGGTTGCCACCAACACGCTCTGGTCATTAGCACTATGTCTAACGCTGTGTTCAATCCAATATGCACAAGCAGAGAGTACGGGGCGAATCGTAAAATGGAAAGATGAAAAAGGAGTCACACATTATGGTGACTCCATCCCTACTCAATACATTAATCGTGAAAACTCACTGATTAACCGTCAGGGCATTACTGTCAAACATAACAAGCCGGCACCAACTCAAGACAATACCGATGCGCTTGCAAAAATAGAACAAGCCAAATCAGAACAATCTAAAAAAGATAAAGCATTACTTGGCGCATTTACTAACGCCAACGAAATTGACTTAGCGTTAGAGCGTAATATTCAGCTAGATAAAATTGCACTAGAGAATTTACAGCAAGAAAAAGCTAACCATCAAAAAAGTATTGATACAAAACAGGCAATGGTCGCCAGTTTTCAAAAAAGAAAGAAAGAAATTCCTAGCGAGCTGAAAGCTGACATTGCTGACGAACAGGCACAGATTGAAAGCCTAGACGAAAAAATAGCAGCTCGGAATACTGCGATTGGCGCGACCCGAAAACGTTTTGAAGAAGATAAAAAACGCTACCTTTTGCTTAAGAGCCAACCCAGTAAAGAAACACCATGAAATACAAAGTGACCTGTCGCGCAATCATTGCCTGACAAGCAAGCCAGTGAACCCAAATTACCAGCCTACAATTAAAAAAGCCTTACGGCTAACACCGCAAGGCTTTTATTTTTAGAGGCTCTATCAATGACTTACAAAAATTAAACTGGCCCTAGTGATAAGAATTAAGCGCCCAGTTTTTTCTTCAACACTTCATTGACTTGAGCAGGGTTGGCTTTACCTTTTGAAGCTTTCATCGCTTGACCGACTAACGCATTAAATGCTTTTTCTTTACCCGCTTTAAACTCTTCTACCATTGCAGCATTCGCAGCCAAGACTTCATCAATAATGGCTTCAATTGCGCCAGTATCTGATACTTGTTTTAAGCCTTTTGCGTCAATAATAGCATCAACGTCACCTTCGCCATTCCACATCGCCTCAAACACCTGTTTAGCTGCATTATTTGAAATGGTGTTATCAGCAATACGTTTTAGCAGACTAGCCAAATTCACTGCGCTAACTGGTGATTCAGCCAATGTTTTTTCTTCTGCATTCAGTTTTGCTGAAATAGCGCCCATCACCCAATTGGCAGCTGGTTTTGCATCTGCACCTGCGTCTACCGTTTCTACAAAATACTGAGCTAACTCACGGCTAGCAGTCAGGCTGGCAGCGTCGTAGCTAGTTAGCCCAAACTGCGTTTCAAACCTTAACTTCATTGCCTCTGGCAATTCCGGCATTTCTTCAGCAACACGCGCTTTATCAGCTGCTGTAATCGCCAATGGTAATAAATCTGGATCTGGGAAGTAACGATAGTCGTTCGCCTCTTCTTTACTACGCATCGCGCGTGTTTCACCTGTATCTGGGTTAAACAGCACGGTCGCTTGCTGAATCGTACCGCCATCTTCTAAGGTTTCAATCTGCCACCGTGTCTCGTACTCAATCGCTTGTTGCATAAACTTGAATGAGTTCAGGTTTTTAATTTCACGACGTGTGCCGAGCTTTTCAGTACCTTTTGGTCGCACTGATACGTTGACGTCACACCTAAAACTGCCTTCTTGCATATTGCCATCGCAAATACCAATCCACTGCACCAACTCATGCAGTTTTTTTGCATAGGCAACGGCCTCAGCCGCTGAACGCATGTCTGGCTCAGTCACAATCTCTAGCAAGGGCGTACCTGCGCGGTTAAGGTCGATGCCACTCATATCTTCAACCGCACCATGCACAGATTTACCAGCGTCTTCTTCTAAATGTGCACGCGTGATGTTAATCACTTTTTCATAAGCAGCATTTTTGCCAACGGCTGGCACTTGTATCGTGACCGCACCTTTACCCACTACTGGCAGCTCATACTGGCTAATTTGGTAGCCTTTTGGCAAGTCTGGGTAAAAGTAGTTTTTACGCGCGAACACAGAGCGCGGGGCAATTTCTGCGTTAACCGCCAAACCAAACTTAATCGCGCAATTAACCGCTTCTTTATTCAACACAGGCAACACGCCTGGCAAGGCAATACTCACTTCACACGCTTGCGTGTTAGGCTCTGCACCATAAGTGGTAGAAGCCCCTGAGAAAATTTTAGTATTTGTTCTAAGTTGGGTATGCGTTTCCAACCCAATCACGACTTCCCATTCCATTATGCGCTTCCTTCTGGCTTATCCAAGGTTGGTGCTTGAGCATGCCAATCTGTCACTTGTTGATACTGATGCGCCACGTTCAACATACGCGCCTCATCAAAATAGTTACCAATAATCTGCAAGCCTACTGGCAATGACTTACCATCTGTACTTGTAGCAAACCCAGCAGGAACACTCATGCCAGGCAATCCAGCCAAGTTGGTTGAGATGGTGTAAATGTCTTGCAGATACATGGCAACAGGATCATCCACTTTCTCACCTGCCTTAAACGCGGTGGATGGTGCCGCAGGCCCCATAATCACATCACATTTTTTGAAAGCTTCTTCAAAGTCTTGCGCGATTAAACGGCGGATCTGCTGGGCTTTAAGATAATAAGCATCGTAATAACCTGCACTTAACACGTACGTGCCAATTAAAATGCGGCGTTTAACCTCGGCACCAAAGCCCTCAGCACGGCTCTTGCAGTACATATCCATCAAATCAGTATATTCTGACGCACGGTGGCCATAACGCACACCGTCATAGCGAGATAGATTACTTGACGCCTCAGCAGGTGCTAGCACGTAATAAACAGGAATAGACAAGCTTGTATTTGGCAGTGAAATTTCTACAATCTCGGCGCCTAGTTTCTTGTATTCAGCAATTGCATCTTCAATCACCGTTGCAACCCCGGCATCCAAGCCGTCTGCAAAAAACTCTTTAGGTAAGCCAACTCTTAAACCCTGCAACGGCTTATTCAAATCACGGGTGTAATCTTCTTTGTCACGATTCAAACTAGTTGAGTCGCGCTCATCAAAACCAGCCATCACATTCATCATCAATGCACAGTCTTCAGCAGACTTTGCCATCGGGCCCGCTTGATCCAAGCTAGAGGCAAACGCGATCATACCGTAGCGCGAAACCACACCGTAGGTTGGTTTTAATCCAGTAAAGCCACACAATGAGGCTGGCTGGCGAATTGACCCACCAGTGTCCGTACCAGTGGCTGCCGCACATAAACGCGCAGCCACTGCCGCAGCACTACCGCCGCTGCTACCGCCAGGTACACGAGTGAAATCCCACGGATTTTTCACGCCACCAAAGTAACTGGTTTCATTCGATGAGCCCATCGCAAACTCATCCATATTGGTTTTACCCAAATTCACCGCACCAGCATGATCAAATTGCGTAATCACGTGCGCATCATAGGGTGCGATAAAGTTTTCCAACATTTTCGAACCACAAGTGGTTTTCCAACCTTCTGCACAGAAAATATCTTTTTGTGCGATAGGGATACCAGTCAGCGGCGTAGCATTGCCAGCGGCAATACGTACATCTGCCGCTTTAGCCTGAGCGAGCGTTTTTTCGTGATCCAATGCAATATAAGCATTAATCACTGGGTTATACGCATCAATTCGATTCAAAAAGGTTTGTGTCAGCTCTACGCTAGAAATTTCTTTATTAGCCAACATTTGGGCTAAAGTTTTTAAGCTACTGTTGATCATATTGCGATTACTCGATTACTTTAGGGACAAGATAAAGACCGCCATCTACCGCACGCGCTTCGGAACCATTGCCAATTGCAGGCGAAATTTTTTGAAACGCCTCACGCTGATTGGTTTTGGTCACCACATCGTCTCGTAAACGCTGCACCACATCTTGCGAATGTGACATCGGCACAATGCCGTCAGTATTCACTGCCTGCATTTGCTCGATAAGGCCTAAAATCCCAGTCAGTTTTGACAAGGTTGCAGCAGCATCGCTATCGCTCACTTCAATACGGGCAAGATGCGCTATTTTTTTGATATCTTCAGTACTAAGTGCCATACTTCTAACAGTCCGAAATGTATAGTTGAATTGGGTAGGTAAAAAAACCTATTTTTATATATTGTTTGTCAATTGAAGGACAGTGCAAGTGACACAATCGCTATTAAGCTTACGCCACTCTCTTAAAATTATCCCCATGCACCTTAATTTTCCAATGCATCTTAATTTTCAACAAGATATACGGTATTATAACCTGATTTTACGTGTACCTTAATTGCGTCAGTGACGATTACCAAAGGATTAAACAAGTAAACAGTATTAAACAAGCTCCACACCACAGGAAAAACATAATGTTCGGTTCTATTAGTAGTTATTTTTCAAATGATCTTGCCATTGACCTAGGCACAGCAAACACCCTTATTTACTCTCGCGGCAAAGGCATCGTACTTGACGAACCGTCAGTCGTTGCTATCCGTTTAGAAGGTGGCCCTAATGGCAAAAAAATCCTTCTAGCCGTTGGTGCAGAGGCAAAAGGCATGCTCGGTCGAGCGCCTGCCAATATTCAAGCCATTCGCCCAATGAAAGATGGTGTGATTGCAGATTTCACCATCACAGAGCAAATGCTTAAGTACTTTATCCGCCGCGTGCACGATTCACGCTGGTTTGCGCCAAGCCCACGCATTATCATTTGCGTCCCTGTTGGCTCTACCCAAGTTGAGCGCCGTGCCATTAAAGAATCTGCTGAGCGCGCTGGTGCTAAACAAGTATTTTTAATTGAAGAGCCGATGGCAGCCGCAATTGGTGCGGATATGCCAGTATCAGAAGCAACAGGCTCGATGGTCGTCGATATCGGCGGCGGCACGACTGAAGTGGGCGTTATCTCACTTGGCGGTATCGTGTATGCAAAATCAGAGCGCGTAGGTGGCGATAAATTTGACCAAGCAATCATTGATTACATCCGACGCAACTACGGCATGCAAATTTCAGAGCCTACCGCTGAAGCCATCAAGAAAAAAATCGGCTCTGCCTTCCCGGGTTCAACCGTACTGGAAATGGAAGTGACTGGTCGCAACCTTGCAGAAGGTTTACCACGCAAATTTACAATTTCAAGCAATGAAATTCTTGAAGCACTAACTGAGCCACTCAACGCTATCGTCGGTGCCGTAAAATCAGCGCTTGAACAAACACCACCAGAGCTAGGCGCAGATATTGCAGAAAAAGGCATGGTACTCACTGGCGGCGGCGCACTGTTACGCGATCTAGATCGTCTACTGGTTGAAGAAACTGGTTTACCAGTCATTGTGGCAGAAGACCCACTTACCTGCGTAGCTCGCGGATGCGGTCGTGCGCTGGAGGAAATGGATAGACTAGGCAGCATTTTCGCTTACGAATAACCAAATTACTATTAAAAAACTAAGCATGCTGAAAACGGTAAATATTACTGCGACTGAGTACCCACCAGTTTTTAGCTTTTGGTTTAATTGAAACCATCACGATAGGCCGTATTGATACGGCCTATCGTTTTCCTACTAATCGCATTAACGTTTGGAACTAAAACACACTCACAATGGCTGGCTATCATCAAAATCTGGATCAACAACAAGCCCCAGCTTTTTTTGCGCGCGGTCCAAGTCCGCTTGCACGCCTAGCGTTCTTTTCTGCACTGTCATTAGCGCTAATGGCAACCGATTCACGGTTGCAATATCTAGGTAGCCTACGTGAACATTTAATGGTGGTATTACAGCCCTTGCAACTCATTGCAAATGCACCCTCCATGCTTTACGAATCAACGAACGAGTATTTTTCTACTCACCACCGCTTGCTCAATGAAAATCAGCTGCTAAGGAAACAAGCTTTAATACAAGCAATTTCTTTGCAAAAAATGAAAACACTTCAGCTAGAAAACACCAATTTACGCGAGTTACTACAAGCCAATCAATCACTTGAAGAATTTAGTCAGCTTGGCGAAATTCTACATGTAGGTCGCGACCCTTTTACCAAAAAGATAATCGTGAATCGAGGTAGTGTTCATCATGTGGTGGAGGGTGCCGCGGTTGTTGATGCAAAAGGCGTGATTGGACAGGTGACACGCACTTATCCAGCAAGTAGTGAAGTCACGCTGATTACTGACAAATCACTCACCATTCCCATCCAAATTGAACGTAACGGATTACGAGCAATTGCTTTTGGGCATGGCCGTGACAACACCTTAGACCTACCTTTCCTGCCAGCAAACGTAGATATTAAACCAGGCGACAAACTGATTACCTCTGGTATTGATGGCATCTATCCGAAAGGGCTTGCTGTCGCTACGGTGACAAACATTCAAACCACGCCAGATTCACCGTTTGCTAGAATCATTTGCGTGCCTACAGGTGGGATCGAGAATCATAAGCAAGTACTACTCGTTAGTATCTCTCAACTAGAAAGCACTAACAGCGCAGTCAGCACTAATCAGACAACAGAAAATACCGGCACCAGAGTTACCGCTTCTGAAACAGTAAAAGCACATCCGATGAAGGCATCGGGACAACATAAAAAAATAACGAATGGCGCACCTGTAACAGCCATTGACTCTAGCACCCCAAACAAACCAAATGCACAAGACTAAGTTACAAACGATCTACTTATCACTGCTAATCGCATTCATATGCCTACTTCTGCCTTGGTCAGGTGTTGCACTTAAGCTACGCCCTGATTTTGTATTATTGGTCATCATTTTCTGGATACTCCGCGCACCCAATAAATGTAATATTGGCACTGCTTGGTTTATCGGATTATGGGTAGATTTAGCGACAGGCGGCGTCTTTGGACAACATGCACTTGCTTATACCGTCACTACTTTTGTGGCCGTCATCTACCAGCGTCGCTTGGTATTATTCAGCAACACACAGCAACTAGTTTATGTATTACTACTATTATTGATTTCACAACTTACCTTACTCACAGTAAAAACCTTTGCTGGTAATGAATCACTAGGCTTGGCTTATTTTTTACCTAGCTTCACAGGCGTCATTTTGTGGCAAACTGCCGTTGCACTTGGCTTGAACACCAGCAGACCCTCTCGTAGTAAATGAGGTAAGTATGGTTGCTGAACTCAAAAACTATATTCATGAGCAATATTATTTTAGGCTACGCCTAGGTGTCGCAGGCTTAGTTGTACTTAGCTTATTTGCGCTACTCGCATTTCGTTTTTATTATTTGCAAATACTGCATTACAACCACTATCAAACGCTAGCAGAAAACAACCGCATTTCTCTTGTGCCCACGATTCCTAATCGGGGTTTAATTTTAGATAAAAATGGCGTTGTACTCGCACATAATTTTTTTGTTTATACGCTAGAAATCACACCCGCTAAAGTAAAAAATCTCGACAACACGATTACTGAGCTGGGCCAACTGATTGAAGTTAGCTCATTAGATAAAAAGCGCTTTAAAAAATTTAGAGAACAAAGCCACAGCTTTGAAAGCGCACCAATTCGCACGCATCTTAATGAAATTGAGGCGGCTAAATTTGCAGTTAACCATTACCGATTTCCTGGCGTTGAAATTAAATCACGATTATTTAGACATTACCCACTTGGTAAGCTGGGCTCACACATGGTGGGCTACATCGGACGCATTAATGACAAAGACATAGAAAACCTTAAACAAGAAGGCGTTTATTCAAACTATAAAGGCTCAGATCACATTGGCAAAAGTGGCTTAGAGCAATTTTACGAGCAGCAGCTACACGGTACCACGGGTTTCCAACAGGTGGAAATTGATGCAGATGGTCATGCCGTGCGAGTGTTATCTAGCAACGCACCGGTTCCTGGCGATAATCTGATTCTTTCCGCGGACAGTAAACTGCAAGAAATTGCCGAAACTGCATTTGGCGAGCGCCGTGGTGCAATGGTTGCCATTAATCCAAAAACAGGCGAAGTGTTAACCTACGTCAGTCAACCAACATTTAACCCAAATCTATTTGTGGATGGGATTGATACTGAAAACTGGAAGCTGCTTAATGAGTCTTTAGACAAACCACTCATTAACCGCCCACTTAGAGGCATTTACCCACCTGGCTCCACATTCAAGCCGTTCGTCGCACTGGCCGGGCTAGAGGCAGGTAAGCGCAATCCACCTTTTGCGATTCAAGACCCAGGTTTCTTTATGTTGCCTGGTAGCCGACATCGCTATCGCGACTGGAAACCAAGTGGACACGGCATAGTAGATATGCAAAAAGCGATTACCGTTTCTTGTGACACCTTTTTTTATGGGTTGGCCATGGAATTAGGGATAGAAAGACTCACAACATTTGTGCGCCATTTTGGATTTGGCAGAAAATCTGATATTGATATTAAGGGTGAAATCGAAGGTTTATTGCCAACACCAGAGTGGAAAATGCGTCGTTATAAACAACCTTGGTATCCAGGTGAAACTGTGATTGTTGGGATTGGGCAAGGTTATACGCTAGCAACACCGCTACAATTAGCGCAAGCTACTGCAATTCTGGCGAACAATGGCGTCGCCATGAAACCGCATTTAGTGACAAAAATTCAAAATGGTTTAACTGGTAAGCAAATATTCATTCCTAACATCGTGCAAGACCGCATAACGCTAAATCCTGATAATGTGGAGATTGTAAAACGTGGCATGGTAGACGTCACTCTACCTGGTGGCACTGCTGCGAGTGTCGGTGCAAACGCTGGCTATTCAATCGCTGCAAAAACGGGCACGGCCCAAGTGATTGGCATTAAACAAAACGAGAAATATAACGAGCATACTATCAATGAACGTCATCGTGACCATGCATTGTTTATTGCATTCGCCCCCGCCGAAGACCCAACCATCGCACTTGCTGTGATTGTTGAAAACGGCGGCCACGGCGGCTCCGCAGCTGGGCCTATCGCAAGAAAAGTCATGGACTATTACTTATTAGGAAAAATGCCGGCAATCGAACCTGCGGCTGTGGCGGAACCATTACCAGCAAGCGCGACGGGCACCACGACTACCTCAGAAGAAGAATTCCATGATTAGCAAAATCTTTCATTTTCTATTCAAGCATTTCGACTCATTCTTAATGGCTTGCCTATTTTTTGCGTTGTTATTAAGTTTATTTGTTCTTTACAGTGCATCAGGCCAAGACTTTTCACGCATTTATGCACAAGGTGTTAACGTTGCAGTGGCACTGGGTGCGATGTGGCTAGCCGCCAACATTTCACCGCTGAATCTGGAGCGTGCAGCGCGTCCACTTTACATCCTTGGCTTACTGCTACTGATAGGTGTCGCACTGTTCGGGACCATCAGTCATGGTGCGCGCCGATGGCTAAATTTAGGCTTCATGCAAATTCAACCTTCTGAATTAATGAGAATTGCCGTACCGATGATGCTCGCTTGGTATTTTGCCAGTAGAGAAGGCAAACCTAGCGCCAGTAACTTTGTGGTTGGTAGCGTATTGCTAGCAATTCCTGTCGCACTCATTATGAAACAACCTGACTTAGGCACATCATTATTGATTGCGTCTTCCGGCTTCTATGTATTATTTCTGGCCGGCTTAAGTTGGCGCTTTCTATTGATAGCATCAGCCTCTTTACTCGCACTTATGCCTGTTTTTTGGTCGTTATTGCATGAGTACCAAAGAAAACGTATTGAAATTCTGTTTGACCCCACCCAAGACCCATTAGGCGCTGGTTACCATACGATTCAGGCGATTATCGCGATTGGGTCTGGCGGCGGCGCGGGCAAAGGATGGCTCAATGGCACACAAACGCAACTCGACTTTTTACCAGAACGCACTACGGATTTTATCTTTGCTGTCTTTAGTGAAGAGTTTGGCTTTTTAGGCAATATGTTACTGCTCACTCTATTTAGCTTGATTATCGCCCGTGGATTAGTGATTGCATCACAGGCGCAAAACACATTTTCTAGACTATTAGCTGGTAGTATTACCCTTAACTTTTTCTCATATGCATTCGTGAACATGGGAATGGTAAGCGGCATATTACCTGTTGTTGGTGTACCATTGCCGTTAATTAGCTATGGTGGCACCTCGCTGGTGACACTGTACCTAGGTTTTGGCATACTGATGAGCATACACACGCATAAAAAACTCGTTGCAACCTAGTTACTTGTATTGCAGAGGAGGAATTCAATGGTTATTTTCCAAAAAAGCTTCATTATTTTGTGGTTGGTATTGTTAGCTGGTTGTGCCAGTACAACCAGCACAAAACCTGAATCAACAAACACCAAAAGCCCACCAGCAAAACAATCTAAAGAGTCTAGTAATAAAGGCGGTTATTACCTTGATGACGGCCCTGGCGACAACACCTCAATTGATATTGCCAGCATTCCAGATGCCGAGCCTAGAACAGAAAAGCCGCTTGTCAGTAGCAACAAACCCTATCAAGCTCTAGGTCAAAAATATGTACCAATGACAAACTACGCACCGTATACAAAGCAAGGTGTTGCGTCATGGTATGGCAAACGCTATCACGGAAGAAAAACCTCTAGCGGCGAAGTCTATGATATGTACGGTATGTCCGCAGCACACACCACTTTACCCATTCCTAGCTATGTAAAAGTAGTGAACCCTACCAATGGACGTGCTGTGGTCGTGCGTGTCAACGACAGAGGCCCTTTTAAACATGATCGTTTAATTGATTTATCCTATGCGGCTGCCTATAAACTTGGTTTAGTCGCCCAAGGCAGCGGCCTAGTGGAGGTCACTGCGATTGATACCAGCCCAGAAGCTTTAAGAAGTGCCGCTAAGACCAATGTTGCAACTGTAGAACCATCCGGCACTAGCACAGCTCAAACAACTGAATTAATTAGCTCAAACAATACTAATAACACATTGATTTCACAATCAGCGTCCAGTAAAGCAATATCGCCCTCTGGCTATTACGTACAAGCAGGTGCTTTTAAGAGTGAAGCTAATGGTGAATTATTACAAAAGAAAATTATGGACCTAGACCTTGCGGGCGATGCAGCCGTCACTAACGTGTATAATAATGGTTTGCATCGTGTCAAATTAGGTCCTTTTTCAAGTAAAAGAGAAGCAGACATTCATGCAAACAAAGTACGAAGCCAGCTAAATATATCAGCCATTGTTACCAATCAGTAAACCCAACCATTGAATCTCATGCATATCATCAAAAAATACAGCTTAACGCGCATTATTACCAATTCTTCTTTAGCCATTACTTTGGCTATTACCTCTTTCACAAACTTAGCACATGCCGGTGCTGCGCAGATTGCACCACCGCCAAGTTTAGCGGTCAAGGCATACTTACTTAAAGATTTTAATAATGGGCATGTGGTTGCACAGCACAATGCGAGCATGCGTGTAGAGCCAGCTTCACTCACAAAGATAATGACTGCCTACCTCGTATTTAAAGCAGTTAAAAACGGCCATTTACAACTAAATCAAACGCTACCTGTAAGCGAACATGCTTGGAAAACTGAAGGCTCAAAAATGTTTATCGAGCCTAATAAACCTGCCACTGTTGATGAACTTCTACATGGCATGATTATTGTTTCAGGCAACGATGCCTCAATTACATTAGCAGAGGGTATTGCAAGTACAGAGCAACAGTTTGCGCAAATGATGAACAAAGAGGCGCAACGTTTAGGCATGAAGAGCACGCATTACATGAATGCTACTGGTTTGCCAGACCCACAACATTACACCACGGCAGAAGATCTAGCGACCTTAGCCATGGCGCTGATTCGCGACTTTCCAGAAGAATACAAACGCCTGTACTCTGTTAAAGAATATACCTACAACAATATTAAACAAGCAAACCGCAACCGTCTTTTATGGCTAGACCCTAACGTAGATGGCATGAAAACTGGCCATACCGAGTCTGCAGGTTATTGTTTAATTTCTACGGCAAAACGCGACAACACACGTCATATTTCAGTCATTCTAGGTGCTCCGACTGACACAGCGCGTGCCACTGAAAGCCAAAAACTATTGAACTATGGATTTCAATTCTTTGACTCAACTTTGGTATACAAACAAAACCAAGCGGTGAGTAAGCTTAAAGTTTGGAAAGGCGATGCAAATGAAATCTCATCAACCGTAGCAAGCGACCTTTACTTGACGCTGCCAAAAGGTGAGTACGCCAATGTTAAAGCGATTGTTTCAAGTACACAGCCACTGATTGCCCCAATCAAAAAAGGTCAAGTGATTGGCCAGGTTAAATTTGTACTCAATGGCAGAACCATCAGCGAACGTGCATTAGTTGCAAATAAGTCAGTCGCTGCAGCAGGCTTATTTGGTCGGGCTTGGGACTCTATTAAATTAATGATGCAATAACAACCTAACAAAATTAAACGCAATTAAGATGACTGATATCGACCCACAAGTAACACCACCACTCATCGAGTTCCCCTGTCGATTTCCTATTAAGGTGATGGGGGAAACACAAGAAATATTCTCGACGACGATTATTAGCTTGATTCAAACGATTGTGCCAAGTTTTAATGCTGAACATATCGAAATGCGTGCAAGTTCTAATGGTAAATATATCAGTCTGACATGCTCTGTTGATGTCGTTTCGCAGGCCCAGCTTGATGATGTTTATCGCTTGTTAACATCACACCCATTAGTGAAGTACACGCTTTAACTTACTCATCCATTAGTGATGTTAAACAATATCATTGTTAGAAATTTAGGCGTTACCTCATTTGAAGCAACATGCGAGGCGATGCAACAATTCACAACGGCTAGAGGGTTAGATTCAGCCGATGAAATATGGCTCACTGAACACCCTCCTGTTTACTCACTAGGACTCAACCGTAAACAGGTCGCACCACCTTCCCGTGATGATATTGCCATCGTGAATACCGACCGTGGTGGCAAAATCACCTATCATGGACCTGGGCAGGTCATCCTTTACGTGTTATTAGACCTATCAAGACGCAATCTTAATATACGTAGTTTAGTCAGCTTGCTAGAAAATACAGTGATAGAATTACTGGCCCAATACAAAGTAAACGCAGTAGCAAAAAAAGATGCGCCTGGCGTTTATGTAAGCTTAGCTAACTCAGACGAGGCCAAAATAGCCTCATTGGGGCTACGTGTTAAAAACAATTGTTGCTATCACGGCCTAAGCCTTAATATAGACATGGATTTAAGCCCATTTAGCGCGATTGACCCTTGTGGCTACAAAGGGCTTGCAGTGACACAAACTAAAGACTTGGGCATTGATGCCAATATACAAACCATTGGTGAGCAACTTGTAGCAATGCTTACCAGCAAACTAGAGCATTTGCATGACGAACGTAACCCCTAATAAAACGCCCACACCAAAAGTTGCTGGGGTAAAAGAAATTGACGCGGCAAAGACGTCGCGCATTCCAATTAAAATCATTCCGCAGCCAATTCAGCGCAAACCTGACTGGATACGCATGAAAGCACCTGATGGCGCACGCTATCAAGAGATCAAGCGTGTATTGCGTGAAAATAATCTGCATACCGTTTGTGAGGAAGCTAGTTGCCCCAATATCGGTGAATGCTTTAGTAGTGGCACTGCAACCTTTATGATTCTAGGCGATATTTGCACACGTCGCTGTCCATTTTGCGATGTCGCACACGGCAAACCGCTACCTCCAGATGTGAATGAACCAGAAAATCTAGCGAGAACGATTGCACAGATGCGACTCAATTATGTTGTCATTACCAGCGTAGATCGTGACGATTTGCTGGATGGTGGCGCACAACATTTTGTTGATTGTATCCAAGCGGTACGTGCACACTCACCCAATATCAGAATTGAAATATTAGTCCCAGATTTTCGCGGTCGCTTAGATATTGCACTTGAAATTCTTCGCAAGGCTCCGCCTGATGTGATGAATCACAACCTTGAAACGATACCAAGACTATACAAACAAGCAAGACCAGGCTCTGACTATCAAAACTCATTAAACTTATTAAAAGTATTTAGTGAAATGTATCCACACATCCCAACCAAATCAGGCTTGATGTTAGGTTTGGGCGAAACTGACGAAGAGATTCTAGCAGTGATGCAAGACTTACGCGCGCATCATGTCAGCATGCTGACACTGGGGCAATATTTACAGCCTAGCGTGCATCATTTACCAGTGATGCGTTATGTAGAACCTCATATTTTTGAATCTTTAAAACAAAAAGCTGATGCAATGGGCTTTAATAATACAGCCAGTGGCCCCATGGTAAGAAGTAGCTACCATGCTGATGCACAGGCTCACCAAGTGATTACTTAAAACGGCACTGTATTGGCATAGCGATTACCCTAACTAACCGCGTTAAAGTTTAAAAAAGGAAAATATGGTTCCGCATTTAACAACAGCTCTCAATGGCCCACTTTTATCACTTGAAAAAAGCATGCTGGATGCCATGCCAAGAATTGAGCATTGGTTTCGTACACAATGGTTAGACCATGCGGCGCCATTCTATGCGTCTGTTGATTTACGCAACGCTGGTTTCAAATTAGCACCTGTTGATACGAATTTATTTCCAGGTGGCTTTAACAACCTTAATCCTGATTTTCTACATTTATGTGTGCAGGCAGCCATGGTCGCGGTGGAGAAGATTTGCCCAGAGGCGAGCCGCTTACTGATCATTCCCGAGAATCACACCCGCAATACTTATTACCTGCGCAACGTAGTTGAGCTTGCAAACATCTTAAAACAAGCAGGCATGGACGTAAGAGTCGGCTCAATCTCACCAGAAATCACCGAACCTACCTTACTAGAAACACATGATGGTCAGCCGCTATTGTTAGAACCTGTGGTACGCGAAGGCAACCGCATCAAGTTGCCAGCATCCAAGTTAGGCACTACCAATCTTACCGCATTTGATAGCTGTGCAATTCTGCTTAATAATGATTTATCCGGTGGCATTCCTGACATTCTTAAAGATTTAGAACAAGATTTAATTCCGCCGCTATACGCAGGCTGGAGTACACGCAAAAAATCACAACACTTTGCTGCTTATAACCGTGTTGCACATGAGTTCTCGGCATTGCTAGGTATAGATGAATGGTTACTAAATCCATATTTTGAAACATGTGGCGAAATTGACTTTAATGACCGCACTGGCGAAGACTGCCTCGCTGCTAAAGTTGAATCATTGCTTGAAAAGATTAAAATTAAATACGCAGAATACGGCGTATCCCAAGAGCCATTTGTGATTGTAAAAGCCAATGCCGGCACCTATGGCATGGGTATTATGACTGTCAAATCCCCTGATGACGTACGTGGCCTAAACCGCAAGGCACGTAACAAAATGTCAGTGATTAAGGAAGGCTTAGAAGTCACTGAAGTGATTATTCAAGAGGGTGTTTACACGTTTGAGAGCATTAATGATGCGGTTGCAGAACCAGTAGTCTATATGATGGATCACTTTGTGATTGGCGGTTTTTACCGTGTACACACTGGTAGAGGCGTAGATGAAAATCTGAATGCGCCAGGCTCACACTTTGTGCCGTTGGCTTTTGAAAAACCTTGCACGCTACCTGACTGTGCAGGCGCGCCAGATGCCACCCCTAACCGCTTTTATGCGTATGGTGTAGTCGCACGTTTAGCGTTACTGGCTGCTGCAATTGAGTTGCAAGAACAAGACCCTTTAAATCAATAAAGTCTGTACATGAAACTAGTTTTTATTCTGGATCCGCTTGAAAGCTTAAAAAGCTACAAAGACACTAGCCTCGCCATCATGCGAGAGGCTAGTCAGCGTGGTCATGAGCTATTTGTGAGCTTGCAACACGATATTTTCTTACGTGGCGATCAAGCCAGAATCAATGCTCAAACATTTAACTTTTCAGGTGAAAGTTACTTCACTTCTGAAAAAACTGAATACTCCCCCAGCGACTTCGATGCGATTATCATGCGCAAAGACCCGCCTTTTGATAACGAGTATCTTTACAGCACCTACCTACTTGAAATAGCGGCTAATCAAGGCGCTCGCGTATTAAACAATCCCGTGGCGATCCGCGGTTGGAATGAAAAGCTCTCAGTCACACGCTTCCCGCAATTTGCACCTGAGTTTTTAGTCACTTCCAATCAAACACTCATTCGTGATTTTCTAAAGAAACATGCAGATATTGTAGTGAAACCTTTAGACGGCATGGGCGGTAGCAGTATTTTCAGGCTCACTCTGCAAGACCCTAACATCAGTGTGATATTGGAAACCATCACAGAGTTCGGCACCCGTACTATCATGGCACAACGTTACCTACCAGCGATTGTACAAGGTGATAAACGCATTATTGTGATTGATGGTGAACCATTACCATATGCACTTGCAAGGATTCCAATGGCTGGCGAAACGCGCGGCAACTTAGCCGCAGGAGGTACTGGTGTGGCTCAGCCTCTCACTAGTCGAGACCGTGACATTGCAATGACTGTAGGAAAAGTACTGAAGCAAGAAGGCCTGTTTTTAGTGGGTTTAGACGTCATTGGTGAGCACCTGACAGAAATTAACGTAACAAGCCCTACTGGTATGGTCGAAATTGCAAACCAAACCGATTGCAATCCAGCCAGCCTCTTTATCAATGCTTTAGAGCAACAATAACTCCAAAAAATGCGTAAAGGGTTGAGCACCGTATTGATTGTAGGGATATGCTGCATTGCAATATTAGGATTCATTGTTTATCACAAACCGCCGCTCTACCACAGCCAAAGCTACGTATTTGGTACGCTGGTTGATATCAGTATTTATGGTGAACCAGAAGAGCGTGCTAAATCTCTTTCAAATGCAATCTTGCAAGACTTTCAGCACTTGCATCATCAGTTACACGCATGGAAGCCCGTTTCTGAAAACCAAGTCAGTGAGTTAGGCGCGCTCAACTTAGCCTTCGCCTCCCAAAGCAAGCCATTAAACATCAGCCCGCTCATGAGAGAAGTTCTGCAAGATGCCACAAAACTATCAAAACAATCTAATGGCTTGTTCAATCCAACCATCGGTCATTTAATTGGCACATGGGGGTTTCAGGCAGATGAGTTTGCCGCAACCAGTGTCGATGATAAGAAAATCAGCGCCTTAGTCAGTGCAAACCCTAGTATGGATGATATTGTTGTGACGAATAATTCTGCTTACAGCACAAATAGTAGTGTTAAGCTTGATTTAGGTGGCTATGCAAAAGGCTATGCATTAGATAGAGCAGTACGCTATCTGCGCAAGCAACATGTGACGCATGCGCTCATTAACATAGGCGGCAACGTCATCGCACTTGGTCAGCATGGAGATAAGCCTTGGCGGGTAGGGATACAACATCCGCGTAAACCTTCTGCGATTGCCACACTTGATTTACTTGATGGCTGGGCAATTGGTACGTCTGGTGATTATCAACGCTACTTCATGTTAGATGGTAAACGCTATTGCCACATCATTGATCCACGCACAGGTTACCCAGTCCAACATACGCAAGCAGTAACAGTATTAATTCCTCCGCAAGCACCACATCATTCGCAAGCTGGCGTACTTTCTGATGTTGCATCAAAACCCATTTTTATTGAGCCTGCAGAAAGCAAATCAAAAATCGCTGCTACGATGGGTATTAATCACTTTATGGTAATTGATCAATCATCTCAAGTAATTGTCACCAAGGAAATGCAAAATAAGCTCACTTGGCTAGATCAAGATTTTAAGAAGCATGCGCATGTTCAAACTACTACGGAACATTAAAGCGATAACAAGCGCCATGCTTATTGGTGATTGGCTCATATTTATTGCCAGTAGCGTGTTGATCATCGTTCTGTTCCAACAACTATGGTCACATGAGCGTGCGACCACAGTTCAAATCCGCCTAGGTGATACCGTTTATGGCACCTACAGCCTTAATCAACAACGTGATATTCACGTCAAAGGAACGATAGGCAACGCCACAATCAGCATCATGAACGGCAAAGCCAGATTTGCCCAATCCCCATGCCATAATCAATACTGTGTGCACCAAGGCTGGTTATCACGATCAGGTCAGGCTGCTATTTGCTTACCGAACCAGGTGAGTTTAGAACTAGTTGGCGAAACAAAACACTACGACTCACTTAACTATTAGTTTAAAAATAGCGCAATCAATCATACATATACGATTAAATGCAGATTAACACTACCCTCGATGATCACCGCATAGCCAAACTTGCAGCATTTGCTATTGCGCTACATATGTTAGAAGCACTGATTCCATCCCCTTTACCAGGCGTTAAGCCAGGTATCGCAAACATTGTGACTTTATATGTACTATTTAAATACAACTTTACGAGTGCCGCTTGGGTAAGCATACTCCGTGTGTTTGCCAGCAGTTTATTGTTAGGTCAATTTCTATCTCCAACTTTCATACTGAGTCTGGCCGGCGCACTATTTAGTTTAGGTGTGTTGTGGCTTAGTATGCACTTACCAAGAAAGTACTTTGGTGCGGTATCATTAAGCATGATAGCGGCTTTTGCACATATTGCAGGACAGCTAATGATTGTAAGGCTATGGCTGATTCCACATGCCAGCGTTGCTTATTTAATCCCAATTTTTGCACTAGCAGCATTGTTTTTTGGCGTAGTAAATGGACTGATTACTCATCAGTTACTTAATAATAGCTCAGAGAAAATTGATTCAGCGTCATCAACTTGAACATCACTCATCACAAAGTCACATGATACTGAGCACCTTAAAATTACGTTTTGCCCAAAATAAATGGCTACTAATCGCAGCCTTTATTTCTATGGCTTTGCATATATTATTGCTCACCAGCTATTCAATTTCACTTCCATCAGATATTAAAAATCTAACCTCCATTAATGTTCGCTTGGTAAAAGCACTCCCAGAGAAAAGGCCTATCAAACCATACATTCCTCAGGAACGCCCGAACCCAATTACACAAAAGTCAACAGCTCTTGATACAAATGAACCAACACTAGATTCGGAAGTACCTACGAGCGTGTTAAATACTGAAACCCCCAATACCAATCAACTTGATTCTGACAATCAAACCAATACAGAATCCGATACCAGCCCTCAAAGTGAAGGCTTAATTGCAGAGAGCACGATAGAAAATACTACAATTACTGAAACTGCAAGTAGCGCCAACACAGATATAACGACGGCTTATCAATACGTACAAACCGAATTTGAAGTCACGCGTGGCGGTGACTCAGGTGTACTTGGTGTTACACAGATTACTTTCAATATGAGCCTGCGTAGAAATTCCTATCAGTTAACCAGCATTACCGAGGCAAAAGGGGTCGCTTCACTTTTTCTAAGTAAATTAGAACAATATAGTGAAGGAACCGTGAATGTAGATGGTTTAAAACCAAACTATTATGCATACCAATACGGTGGGAATAGTGAAAAGAACCAATTCGCAAATTTGTTATGGTCTGATGGTGTTATTGAAATGACAAGTAAAAAGGGCAAAAAGTCAGAACCGTTACCTGAAGGAACACAGGATTTTTTAAGCTTTATGTACCAGTTTATGTTTACCCCACCATTAAACTCTATGCAAATCACCATGACAAATGGTAAATATTTACGCACTTACACCTATAGCTTTGAAGGTGAGGAAACGATTAATACTAAGCTGGGTGAGCTTAAAACTTTGCACTTATTAAAGAGTGGGGATAATCAAGAAAAAACCGAGATATGGCTTGCTCTTGATTATCAAAACATCCCGGTAAAAATACGTAAAACAGAAAAAAGCGGCGAGGTGTTAGAGCAAACGGCCACTGCTATCTACACTACTCGCCCTGAGTAAACACATTTATGATTAGTGTAGATGTTTAGACTTGTAATATACCACTCATTAAAAATAAAATACCGAGACTCCTCTAGTACGGATTACTCTATACCATCTACCTTAAAAAGGTATTGCTTCACTACGGAAACAGTGTAAAAGTTAACCACATTATTTACAGCGCTATACTTACATTTATAGAAGATACCCTCTACTAGAAATTTAACTCTCGCCAAATAGACCTATGTTTTTGGAAGCCAGTGCCTGATCCAGTAAACGGAACATCCAATATTTGAGGAGTAGGATTATCGGCTGTTACGATTGATACCTTAGGCTTTCCATCAATATACACGACATTAAAACCAACCGTTGGCGCATTAGTTCTTAACGAAACAACATTAGAGCCTAAGTTATTAACTGCTGTGCCCGTTTCATAATCTAAGAAAGTTAACCAACCATAGCCTGCTGGTTGGCAAGCAGAAGAGGTTGGTACTGTGGTTGGTACAAGCAAAGTACCTAGTACTAGTTGCGATGCCACGTTCTGACGCTCACCTTTATCAGGGAAGTCTATATACCAACCTAAACCAGAACCAAAGTCTACAGCGTTACTCGTTCCACTCTTACGAGTATCAAAACCATCAGGCACGATGGTTTGCGGCACAAGAATAGATCGAGGGTCGATGACTGTAGAAGTCGCATTATCATCCTTAATTGCGTAAAGCGTTTGCTTGCTAATATCAGTAAGGTCACTCACCTCAAGGTACTTACCAGTTCCTACGAACACCACTCGTTTATTTTTAATAGTTCCTAGCTCTGGGCTAGTGGTAATTGCCTGTGCACCTGATGCTTGGAGCGTTGCAAATAATAGCTTACTATTATCAGCAAGATTAAACCGCCAGAGATTACCTAACAAATCACCACCATACACATAAGTAGCGGTATTGTTTTTCTCTGGGTCATCAGCATAAGCACTGATTTCGGCCAAACCACTTGGTAATGATGTGCTTCCGATACCCGTTGATATCGCAGAAATTTCCACACCGGTAAGTGCATTCAATATATACAAATACCCCTTACCATCTCCCCCATTATAAAGTGCAGGATTATTAGGTTTGAACTTAGTATCAGTCAACGAGTAAAAAGCACTGTTATCCGGAATATTGTTATAGCCAGAGGTGACTAACACCACCCATGTCCCATCAGACTTTTTAGTAATGATAGGCGTGCCAAAGGTATAACCTAGATTTGGCTGATCATTCGCATCAAATTCCCATAACAGAGTAGGGTTAATCGGATCTGTAATGTCTAGCGCGTAATATCCACGACCACCACCGTTTAAACCAGCGACTAATATTGTTCTCCAAGCTGCACCATCATAGACATCGGAAATAATAGGGTCACCATTCACATAATAACTATGCTTATTACCATATGCACTATCTGCCAGCTTCCACATATTCGGAATCACCATACTCGGCACATATGCCCATAACTCTTGTAATGTATTTGCATCAAACGCATGCAACATGCCATCATTTGCACCCATAAATACGGCTTTAGCTCTGGTTGCTTTTGCTTCTTTAAAAGCAGAGTATCCTGTATCAGTATATTTAAAAGTTGGTTTACCTAAAAACGCTGGTTTAGAATCTACAGCATCGCCAAGTACAGCCTGGCGTTTACGGAATAATTTATTTTCAGGTAGGGTAGCATTTTCATCATAACCAGTTTGACCACGCAAATAAGCCACTAAACGAGCAGATGTCACATTTGCCTGCTGTTCAGGGGTTAAAGTTGGCCATTGTGTTAAATTAGCCGCCAAAAAAGCAGGTTGCAGGGTACTGGCTAAACCTGCGGAGGTAATTGCCCCTAAAGTAAAGTCAGTCAAAGCACCACCACTATTCATGTATATTTTGCGGGTATCGGTTAAGTTAGCTACTTTATTCTTCAAAGTGCCAACACAAGCAACTGACAGGGGTACATTACAGTCAGTACCCACCAAAGTACCACTACAAGCGGCTACGTCAGTTATGTTTGGTGTCACACAGTTGTATGCTCCGCTACCATCAGGCACAACACTGGATGGGCTAACACACGAGGAGGAAGGCACTACATCTTCTACGCAAGCACTAGCTGACTGACTCACCGCACCAGTCACAATATCTATACTTCTTTTTTCTAAATTACCAATCCAATATCCTGAAGTATAGCTAGCTACGTATGCGTTATTATCTCCAGCGACAGGGTTTAACGTACTAGTTGCCGCTGCAGATCCGGCGCCAAGCTTTACCTCAATTGACGCTAAGGCTTCTTTAAGCTGACTTACCAAATCTGTAGGGTTTTTTGCACTAAAATAGGTTCCACCACCATTCACAGCTGCGTGCCAAAGGTCATCAATGCGCTCTGGCCCAGTGTTTGCTATAGGATCAGGCCAGTTTTTTACGCCGTTCTTAATATCCGTGAAATCACCTGATGTCGCAATTTTGTAATCAGAGGTATACGACAACACACCGTCAACCCCCATGCCTAAAGTCAGCGTCACCATATTTTGCTTTTGGTTAGCTGTGGAGGGCGCGGGAGACTGACAGACATTCTCGCCTTTTGCTCCTGTACAATTATTTAAATCGGAGGTACGTAGGTCTGTATCAAAATAATATTTAGCAACGTCCGCTAACGTATCAGTAACAGCAGGTACACCCTCACGCATTGGCCTCGGTGTATTGTTTGCAGCACTATCCATATTTCCTACACTAGCAGCATCTAAACTACGTGGCCCACCTGCATAAGTACTTACCTCATCTCCAGTGTTCCAAAAACCATCCGTTGTTAATAGCGTAAAGTTTTGCTGACACTCATACTGAATCGGATCAGTAAAAACACCTCGTTTGGCAGCCGTTTCATTAGCGTAAATACGACCAGCCTTGGATAGGGAACCTCTAAGTGGAGTGTTTCTATCAGCTGGTGCAGCAAAAAATTTACTATACCAAGATGCTCTTTGTGCAGTATTAAATGTATCAAAATTAAGCATTTGGGCAGATCGGGTCGATGTGGTCATAAAGCCTACACGGTAATCCTCTGTCACATCTTTAAATGCAATACTCGCAGAAGTTTTCATCGACTGTCCACGCGTACCATAATAGGTATGCCAATTTGCATAATTCGTCATTTCTTCTACATAAGTACAAGTTGCACCAGCACAATCAGTGCGAGTAACTGCTTTAACAGTAGAACCAGGTAACACATAGCTATTTTCTGAGCTTGCTATTGGCACAAACACCCTTTCTCCAGGTACATTGTTTTTAGAAAATGCAGTTCTAGTTGTCGTCAACGACCCATTTGAAGTTGGTGCATCGGGCGTAGCTGTAATAGTTGTCGGTGCAAATATTGTGATAGTCGCAGAGGATCTAGATGCACTGTAACCTAGCGTAGTACAGTTGCCAGTTTTAGCATAAGTACAAGCATTGATTTCAGCCACGATTCTATCGGCTGTGGTACTTTCTGTACTTGAACAAGTAATTGCATTCGCCATAATTTGTTTACTTGAAATTAAAACACCATTCACAGAAGTACAACTATTTGAATTATCAATCCGAATGGTAGCAGTGCGCTGGGTTGGAGCACGTAGTTCATTAAAGGTCGTGCCTGTTTGAATTCTTGTAGCTTGGCAGCTGTTTGCTGCGGGCGTGGCCGCGCTAGCATTAGTTGTATTGTTACACCATCTGACTGGCGCAGGATAAGGATAAGTAGTTGAAGCTGATGATTGCGCTACACAAACTCGCAAATCAGGTTTTGTGCAATATTCACCAGGAATAATATGGTAGTAAGCGGAGTCTGTTTCTAAATTTTTAGTCCCTGTAGGGTAGCCAGAGCCGCTATAAGCGTTATATTTCACTTGACGCCAATTTGGTTTGCTTGCAGTGCTTGCACCTGTATCTGTGTTTTGCCCTACTTGGCTAGGATACTGACTTGTATTTAAACCTGATGCGTCAAAAAAAACTGGTGGCAAATAGCGAATGCTAGGGTTGTAAGCCACAGTATTATAACTAGCGTTTCTAAATAGTGAATCAGTGCCACTATTTGCCCAGTCCGGCATGTAATCCCAGCTCATACTGCCTGAGTCATCTAGAATAAATAATAGGTTAGGTTGTATGGTGATAGTTGGACTATTAGCCAATGGTACTGTGGCTAGATCCAAAGGTGATGTCACTGGTGCAGAAATAGTAGTTTGCGGCATCAGAATAGTAAAAGATAAAGCAATTGCCGCCACCAAACGACGCCAAACATACATATACTCTTGATGATATCGTTGCATTGCTAACTCCTAATAGACATATGTCTGGGCATAACTAACGGCGTTTTTAACGCCAGTGACACGTGTTGTGATTCGGTAAATCGGGCTTGGTTTCAAATTTACTATTGGGCAACAATCAGGCACAACTTTTTTACTGCCTTTACCTACTTCTGCATCACCCAGCAAACATACTTCCTTACTAGGTTCAACGGCATCCCTACACATACGCTGAATAATAAATCTTATGTTGTTGCCACTACTGGTTTCTGTACCACCAACAACGCCATCACCAGTGGCAACAGCGGCAGCAGCCCATGTTGCATCGGCTTTAAGTACGATCGGGGAGTCTAAATCAGGAGAGCCTTCCTCTGGCAAAAATGTAGCATAATAACCTTGAGCCAGGTTATCAGAATAAAGACTCTCTGGGTTAGCTACCGCCTGAGCTTCCAACCAATTTAAGGCAGTTTCTACACCGCGATCAGATGAGACTAGCGCATTATGTTTTAACGCCATATTGCCTGCAATAATGGTATTAGTATCAACGGAGCGAATCAGCGCAACAGCAGCCAAAGACATTACAACTAATGCAATCAGCGCGACAAATAATACGACACCTTGTTGCTTGAAAGATTGTAGGATTTGAATCTTCATAATACATCCCTAGACCAAAGCATGTTACGTAATGGAATAATCGTTTCAAATGTTTTATAGCGATATCTCTGCCAATCTTCTATTGCTGATAAATCAATCGTTGGCGCGGCATCAAAATCAGCGTCATCCCATGCACAAGGCCCATTATTTACTACACCTCTTGCCGTTGTACATGGAGCAGTCACGTCATCTTTTTCTAATAAGTCATTACGAGCCACTATAACAATGCGTAACGCTTTGATTCTATTTCGGTCAGCTACCGTAGGTGTAGCCCAAGCGCCAGTCGCATTGACCCAATTCACCACTTGATTGCTGTTCGCTACCGCTGACACCCCATACTGCGCCTGCATATTGACAATTTCAGACACGATCGGCACACCATCCAAAGTAAGCTGATTATCTACAACCTCATATCTGTAATCACGCCAATCACCCATACAAGCTATTTTTGCACCAATAGCAATTGGCGCGCCCACTGGAGTAGATCCAATTAAAGCAATATTCTGCAATGTATCTGGACTTCCGTTAGCATCTGCTACACGCGTCATTCGGCATAACGGTCCTTGGCTAATCAAAACAATATCATTGTCTTTACAACCTATATTATTTTCCGCAGCCAACCCTGTAGCAGCATTAGCATTTGTTGCATTGACAATCTTGACGGGAATCGCGCCCATCGCCGTACCGCTAAAACGCGCCGTCACTACATCACTCACACCATCAGCGCTACCAGCATCGTCAATCACCAAAGGAAATACATCAAGGTCAGGGGTGGCTGGGTTATCGTCGTGGTCAAACACTGGGAATGGGCTGCAATTAAGTGATGCGTTATCTGCGTCGGCACTAGGCATAGGCAAGCCATAGCCAGCCATTTGTACGTCACGTTGAATGTGATGCAATGCAATACTCCCATTGGTTTGTGCATCTGCCGTACCTGAGGTGCTCCGCTTTTGACCCTCAAACGCTGAAAATACTTGCATAATTACTAAGCTGGCAATTAAGCCTATCACTAAGCCGACCATGAGTTCAACCAAACTGAAGCCTGACTGGTACAACCGGTCATAAGATAAATGTGTTTTGTTCAGCTTCATCTTATATACCTTCAACTCTAGCATTAGCACTATAGGTATGTTCATCTTCACCCGGTAATTGCCAACTCACTGTCACTGTCACAACACGCTCTGGCGAAATGGAAACTGTGCGGGTACCATTAGGTAATAAATCTGATATATCAGTATCAACCTCTGCTGAATCAGCAAGGTCACCAGAGCCCACCCAGACCAACCCCAAGCGTTGCTGAGCGATAAACGTAGCCTCAGCTCTATACTTAGCATCTGACGTACTTTTAACCAACACACTTTGCAGGCCAGCTAAAGCCAAAATGCCCATTGAGAAAATGACAATGGCAATCATAGACTCAAGTAACGCCATCCCTTGCTGCGCTTTAGCTTTAAGATTGGAGGCTTTTAATATTGGGCGCCCAATTCTCATTATTTGATTTTGTTTAATCATTTAAACACCTCAGGCAGGACATTTTCGAGGATCAGTGTCAGACAACTCTATATAAGGATCACACATTTTGCCAGCACCACCAGCATCAATCAAAATTCGCAGATCTCGACTTTCGGTGCCACTCATCGATGAGTTATCAATATTAAGCTGAGTAAATGGCTCCTCTGGCGCTCCTTCTAATGCGGACCGAACACGCCCTAAACTGGTAAAAACCAAAATAGTAGATCCTACTGGCGTTGCTGTCACAGAGATACTGGCTGAAGATCCTTCCTTTACACTCCTTGTCTCTATTGGGTCAGGACAATCAGCGGTCACACTGACGCAGCCTATTGTCCATTCAGAACCTGCGCCAAGCTCAAACTTTACATCTGCATTGCGCTTTAATGCTTCAACCCTTGCCTTTTGTAAGCCAGAGTTAATTGAGTCTGCCGCATTTCGAATTCTAGTATTCTCAATCCAAATTGTATAACTTGGTAGCGCAAATACGGCAAGAATACCAATCACAGCCACTGCCACCATTAACTCGACCAAACTAAAGCCAACATGGCTATAACTAGCCAGTCGAATTTGTTTCCCCTTTGTTTGCGAGGTTAACATGTGCCGCTCTTACTTGTTAGCCAGCAACCTGCAGCACTAGTACCATCGTAGACAGAAGTTCTCGCGTTGTCTTGGTTGATAGTAAATTGAAAGTTACTCATATCACCAACGCCATCTGCCGTTAAGGTATAAGTGGTCGCATCAGAGGCGCAGGTAAAAGTAAAGTTTTTGATATCTTCAGGACATGGCCCGCCGTCATAAGTACGATTATCCTGAAAAAACTGTTCCATTTTTACTCTAGCATCTGCCAATGCAGAAGGAGCTTCTGCCGCCTTTGCTTTTTTCACATAATCAGTATATGCAGGTAACGCTATGCCAGCTAACATTCCAATAATCGCAACAACCACCATCAGCTCAACCAAAGTAAAGCCTTTTGATATAGCCCTTCGACCAAGCCGGATTACTTTTGAGTTCACCATTCCAATTCCCCTTTTACTTAAAATACATCATGCTACTGACATCACTCGATGTCCATTAGCAACCGACAGTCGGTAAATTTCACCGAATAAACGGTTACTAAATAGCGTTCTACAACATTAGCTTAACATTAAGACAGCTAAAAAATGATAGAATAAGTTGCATTAATAAATGCTGTGGATAATCAACTTTATCTAAAATCGTCACACTCAATACCTATGAAGCCATTTACAAAAAAAATTATGTTACTTTTGATTACTCAGCTAATTTTAACAGGCTGTGGCACCAAAGGTCCGCTATACATTCCTGAACAAGCATACCCACAGCCGACTTCATCCAGTCAATAAATCGGCTGCTTTTCAACCTCTTATTGTTAAGACATTACTTTGAATACTTTTACGCTTAAAAATGACGTGTTACATGCCGAAAATGTTGCACTTACACAAATTGCAGAGAATTTTGGCTCACCTTGTTACGTATATTCTAAATCTGCACTTAGCCAGGCCTTTGAACGCTTTAGCGCAGGCTTTAAAGATGCCAACCATTTAGTATGCTTTGCAGTAAAGTCCAACCCTAGCCTTGCAATTCTAAATTTATTTGCAAAACTTGGCGCTGGTTTTGACATCGTATCTGGTGGTGAACTGGCAAGAGTGATTGCTGCGGGTGGTGATCCTAAAAAAGTCGTTTTCTCTGGTGTAGGTAAAACCGCAGACGAAATGCGCGCAGCATTAGAAGCTGGTATTTTTTGCTTTAACGTAGAGTCTGCTAGTGAGTTAATACGCTTGAACAATGTGGCGACCTACATGGGAAAAATTGCACCTGTCTCATTGCGCGTAAACCCTAACGTAGATGCAAAAACTCACCCTTATATTTCTACCGGCTTAAAGAATAATAAATTTGGCGTAGCATATGAAGATGCGTTAGACATTTACTTGCAAGCATCAGAAATGTCTAATATTGCGATTCACGGTGTAGATTGTCATATCGGCTCGCAAATCACCGAATTATCTCCGTTCTTAGATGCTTTTGACCGTGTATTAGCGCTGGTGGATGCATTGGCTGAAAATAATATACAGATTCAGCACATAGACCTAGGTGGCGGCATCGGCATTTGCTACAGCGATGAAACACCACCAGAGTTTACGGCTTATGCAAAAGCAATGCGTGAAAAACTAGGTAATCGTGATGTAAAACTGGTGTTTGAACCTGGTCGCGCTTTAGTTGGAAATGCTGGCGTCTTACTCACTAAAGTTGAGTATTTAAAACAAACAGAAACCAAAAACTTTGCGATTGTCGATGCGGCGATGAACGATTTAATGCGTCCGGCACTATATGACGCCTACCACGACATTAAAGCAGTTAAGCCACGAACAGAAGCTTCAGTAATTTACGAAATAGTAGGGCCAGTATGCGAGAGTGGCGACTTTTTGGGTCATGACAGAGCCCTTGCATTACAAGAAGGTGATTTGTTGGCAATTATGTCTGCAGGTGCTTATGGCATGAGCATGTCTAGTAACTACAACACTAGACCACGCGCCGCAGAAGTGATGGTAGATAATGACCAGTGTCACTTAATTAGAAAACGCGAGCAAATTGCAGACTTGTTTGCTGGTGAAAATATATTACCAAATAGCTAGATTGCTAAATTAGCACTATGTGTAAACTAACTTATGGCAACAAGTTAGACATTTAGATAGGCAACGTGCATTGAGCGATTGAACCGATGTTTAGAAAAGCCACTCACACTGATGCAGAAAAAATAGCTACGCTTGTTAACAAAGCTTACAGACCAGACTTGAATGAGCGCGGATGGACCCATGAAGCCGAATTAGTCTCTGGCACTCGCATCAATACTAAGCAGGTTGCAGAACTAATTGATAGTAATGGGACCATCCTGATTGCCAACGATGGAAACTCCATCATTGGCTGTGTTCATATTGAGCCAGCAGAACTTTCCTGCTATATCGGCATGTTGGCGACAAGCCCATCTCTGCAAAACAACGGGCTTGGCAAGCAACTTTTAGCTGCTGCCGAAGACTTTGCGACCATGCACTATGGAGCAACCAGCTACAAAATGAGCGTTCTTTCTTCTAGGCCAGAGCTATTGGCCTTCTATGAGCGCAGAGGCTACCAACTTACTGGCACGATCTCACCATATCCAGTCGATGCAGACGTAGGCCAACCCCGTAACTTGAACTTGCAAGTGCTTGATTTACACAAGCAATGTAACTCATCGCCAATAAACAGTTGAAATAAAAAAGCGAAGTTTAATCTTCGCTTTTTTATTGGGTAGTCTTGATTAACTAAACGCCCTTAATCAAAAATAACCGTCTTGTTCGCGTATAGCAGAATACGGTTTTCAATATGCCAGCGTACCGCTTTTGATAAGACAACGCGCTCTAGATCACGCCCCTTTTGAATAAGGTCTTCTACTTGATCTCGATGCGAAATGCGGTCTATGCCTTGTTCGATAATTGGACCTTCATCTAACACTTCTGTCACGTAGTGGCTGGTTGCACCAATCAATTTAACACCACGCTCAAATGCGCGGTGATAAGGTCGCGCACCAATAAAGGCTGGCAAGAAAGAATGGTGAATATTGATAATACGTTGCGGGTAGCGTGATACAAAGTCTGGCGATAAAATCTGCATATAGCGCGCCAACACGATTAAATCAATGTTGTAATCCGCAAAGAGCTTAAATTGAGCAGCTTCTGCTTGAGACTTATTGTCTTTATTGACTTCAATATGATGAAAATCAATGCCATAAAATTTAACTAGCGCTTCAGTATCACGATGGTTACTAATCACTAAAGGTATTTCACAGGCCAATTCACCACTTTTATGACGATGCAACAAATCAGCTAAACAATGGTCATATTGGGATACCATAATGGCGACGCGCGTTTTATGCTGAGATAATTTAAGCTGCCACTGCATGCTAAATTTGTTAGCAACTTCAGAGAATGCCTGATTAAAGCTCGCTTCATTTAAATTGAATCCTGTAAGATCCCATTCAACGCGCATTAAAAATAGATTATTTTCCGCATCCTGATGTTGGTCTGCGTGTAAAATATTAGCATTGTGCTGAAGTAAGAAATCAGCGATTGCTGCGACAATGCCTTTAGTATCTGGGCAAGTAATCAGTAGGGTTGCAGTATTTTTCATAGTAAAAATGTATAGTCCAGCTAACTTAATGCCAGCTAACCCAATATTGGGTGATGCCGACTCACTGAAAATATTTTTAATTTAATTATTTTAAAAGAAGCAATTATACCTGATGCGCTCAGCGCTTGATGCAATTTGAATGTTGATGAAATATGAACCCTGAACAAACCACTCTGAAACACCAGCCTACAGGCGAAGCGCCTTCAATCGAAGCCTCTATCGTACTTGCTAACCCTCGCGGCTTTTGTGCGGGCGTTGACCGCGCTATTATTATCGTGGAACAAGCCTTAGATAAATTCGGCGCACCGATTTACGTGCGCCATGAAGTGGTGCATAACAAATTTGTCGTCGATGAGCTACGTGCCAAAGGTGCAGTATTCGTTGAAGAGTTAGATGAAATTCCTAGTGGCAGTATCGTCATTTTTAGCGCACATGGCGTTTCAAAAGCGGTAAGGGCAGAAGCTGAATCACGCGGGCTGACTGCCTATGACGCGACCTGTCCGTTAGTAACGAAGGTGCACATAGAAGTTGAGAAAATGCGCAAGGCAGGGATGGAGATCGTGATGATTGGTCACAAAGGCCACCCTGAAGTTGAGGGGACAATGGGGCAAGTTGAGCAAACTAGCACCGACGATCATCAAGCAAGCGATACGACAAACAGCACCGGAATGTACTTAGTAGAAACGCCTGAAGATGTTGCTGTATTAACTGTGAAAGACCCTGCTAAGCTCGCTTACGTAACACAAACCACACTCTCCATGGATGATGCAGCTTTAGTCATCAACGCGCTAAAAGAGAAATTTCCACACATTAACGCGCCTAAAAGCGATGACATTTGCTATGCCACGCAAAATCGACAGGATGCAGTGAAGATCATGGCGCAAGATTGTGACTTAGTGATTATCGTCGGTTCACCTAATAGCTCAAACTCTAACCGCTTGCGTGAAGTTGCAAAAAACCAAGGCATTGATGCCTATATGGTGGATAACGCCAGTTACTTAAAACCAGAATGGTTAGCTAACAAGAAAAAAGTAGGGGTATCTGCCGGTGCTTCTGCCCCAGAGGTATTAGTGAAAGAAGTGATTGCGCAATTACAGAACTTTGGCGCGGGTAATGTTCAGGAGTTGCAAGGTGTGGTTGAAAGCGTCGTATTTCAACTACCAAAAAACCTCACTAGCGCTGCTAAAACCAATACGGTTCAGTCATAAACCATTAACACGGCCAACAATCCACATTGAAAACGTATAAAACCCCAGTTTCTGCGCTTGTACTGATCCACACACCTGATTTAAAAGTGTTAATTATGGAACGTGCAGATAAGGTAGGATTTTGGCAATCAGTCACGGGTAGCATTGAGGGTGATGAAACACCCTATCAGGCAGCCGTTCGTGAAGTGTCTGAGGAAACAGGCATAGATGCTAAGCAATTCGCTTTGGAAGATTGGCAAGTTTCAAATGTGTATGAAATTTACCCTCATTGGCGCCATCGCTATGCGCCTGGCGTCACAGAGAACCGCGAACACTTATTCGGCTTAGTGCTACCTAGTCCTTTGCCCGTTACACTGGCGCCTGACGAACATTTGCAATATGAATGGGTCGATTGGCGTGAGGCTGCAAAACGGGTGTTTTCGTGGACAAATGTAGATGCATTAAGACGATTAGGTGAACGACATCAATTAACTTTAGGAAACATAGAATAAATGACTACGTGTGCGAATCACGTCGTTGCGCGGGACTCGCGACCTCGATGTACAAATCGTACTATCTCTGCTTGTGCGTTCCGTGCGCCTTTGGCGTGTGAATAATGCGCTTTAGCACATATATTCCACGGACATACCCTTAACGGGTACACTTCATCCCGCTCGTCGACTTATTCTATGTTTCCGTTATAAAATATACGCTTTAGCGTGCGCACTTTTAGAAAATACTATGTCTATTGCAACCATACCAGCCGCCCCAATTAAATTTGAAAAATTTCAAGCCGCAGACGATGCGGACTGTCAGCGCCGGATTATTGCCGCCAAAGAGAAATTAGGGAAACGCCTTGTTATTTTAGGGCACCACTACCAACACGAAAGCGTGTATCGCCATGCTGATTTCACTGGTGACTCACTTAAACTCTCTCGCTACACTGAAAACCTAGATGCTGAGTATATTGTATTTCTAGGGGTGCACTTTATGGCCGAGGTTGCCGACATCTTAAGCCGCCCAGAGCAAATCGCGATTTTGCCTGACCTTGCCGCAGGTTGCTCAATGGCGGACATGGCAAACCTTGCTAAAGTTGAACGTAGCTACCGCGAGCTGAATAAAGTACTTAATTTTGATGAGCAAATCACGCCGATTACTTACATTAACTCGGCTGCTGACCTTAAAGCCTTTTGCGGTGAGCATGGTGGCATTGTGTGTACCAGCACCAACGCACCAAAAATTCTAGAATGGGGATTTGCACAACGTGAGAAAGTGCTGTTCTTCCCTGACCAAAACTTAGGTCGCTGGAGCGGTTACAAAATGGGCATTCCACTAGAACAAATGCCGGTGTGGGACCCTGACCAACCGTTAGGTGGCTTAACCGTAGAGCAAATCAAGAATGCGAAGATTTTGTTGTGGAAAGGTCATTGTGCTGTGCACCAGATGTTTCGCCTGCAAAATATCACTAAATTCCGAGAAGAACACCCTGATGGATTTGTGATTTCGCACCCAGAAGCACCGTTTGAAGTTTGCCAACACTCTGACTATGTAGGCTCTACTGAATATATTTTGAAAACGATTAGTGATGCGCCTGCCAATACAAAATGGCTGGTGGGTACTGAGTTAAACTTAGTGAACCGTCTAGCAGAACAAATGAAACCAGAAGGTAAACTTGTACAGTTTATGAGCCATGTAGTGTGTGAATGCTCTACGATGGCGCGTATTGACCCGCAACACTTAGCATGGGTACTGGAGAATTTGGTGGAAGGTAAGGTAGTGAACCAGATTAAGGTACCAGCGCATGAAGCAAAACTAGCAAAACTCACGTTAGACCGAATGCTAACTGCTTCTTAATCGTCATATTTTCATTAGTGTTAAAGGGATTAAATGAGCTGCCCATTATGCGAACCCACACCCCATGAAATATTATGGCTAGATGATTTCTGCCGTGTAGTTTTACTTAACGATGAAGATTACCCTGCTTATTGTCGCGTAGAATTATTAGATCATATTAAAGAAATGACTGATTTAGCACCGCAACACCGCGCGCGCATGATGAAAGTAGTGTTTGCCGTGGAAACGGCATTAAGAGAAGCACTTAACCCTGACAAAATCAATTTAGCAAGTTTAGGTAATAAAACCCCGCATATCCATTGGCATGTGATTCCTCGCTTTGAGCATGACAAGCATTTCCCAAACTCGCATTGGGGTGAGGCTATGCGTAAAAGCAACACCTCATCGCTTGATGCGAAAATGAAGCAGGTGTTGGCAGAGAATATGAACACACTGATTGAGTGTGCGCTTAATCCAAGTTAAATTAACTTTAATCTAATAAGTTATTATCTATCTGCAGATTAAACCAAGAGTCGCTCAACCACTTTACCATTGACTAAGTGGCTTTCTATAATTTCATCAATATCATCGTTATCCACAAAGGTGTACCAAACGGCTTGAGGATAAACTACCATGACAGGCCCTTCGTTACAGCGATCTAAACAACCAGCACGGTTAATGCGCACTTTACCCATACCGTTCAAGTTGAGCTTTTTCACACGTGACTTCATGTGATCAAAAGCCTGTTCCGCGCCATTGTCCATACAGCAAGCTGCACCACCTTCGCGCTGGTTAAGGCAAAAAAATACGTGATATTGAAAGTGACTAGTCATAAAAAGTTAACCGTTAATTAGAAAGTTCTGAAATAGTGCGAACGTTATGAATGCTCAAGAAATTATTAAGAGGATGCACATTACTAATATACCTAAGCACAGCAGCTTAAATAACGAGTCTATCGCAAAAGCAATATAAAAAAACACGCGCAAAGTTACTCCGTTGCTAGACTATCTTCTTTAGTAAAGGTCCATGTTCTGGTGATGCTCAATACGTCGATTTCTTTTCGCACATCGTCAGGAAACCTAGCATAGGGGGCACCTAACTCAACAATATGTTGAGCAGCCGCATCCAGCACCTTATGCCCAGAGCTACGATTAACTTCTATAGACTCAATACTACCATCAGCCTTAATTGAAACAGTTAGTTGTAGCTGTCCATACAGCTTTAAGTTCTTTGCAGCTTCCGGATAATTAAGATTACCAATCTTCTCTACTTTTTGGCGCCAGGCTTCTACATATAGCGCATAGCGATATTCCTGCGCGCGGCCACCGACAAACTTGCGCTTAGGTCGTTTTTGATACTCATCCTGCTGCTTGGCAATTAACGCTTCTAGACGGTCCATTTCTAGCGCAGCCGCAGTGATGTCCTGTAGATTAATTCTCTTGCTTTGGCTTTCCTGTGGGAGAGTATCTACTTCTGTTGCTTTGGCTTTTTGTACTGGTTGAGATTCAACCGTGTGCTTCGCCTCAAGCTGGGTCATTAATGCTTGTGCTTGTTTTTCTAGCGCAGCTACATTTTTTTGTGCCTGCGTCTCCTCTGATGGCTGTTCACTAGCCTTAGCACTTTGCTTAACATTCACCACTGGCTTTAGTGTCACATCTGCTTGCTGCTGTTTTAATGCAGGTAAAGCCGTTTTCATTTGCCGATCTAAATCTGTATTGCCACCGCGATCCAGATTTGCTTGTGCATAGACTTCTGTATTGTCAGGTTTTGACTTTGTTTTTGTATTAACCAGCACCACTTCTAATACTGGTAACTTATCGCGAAATTTTTTAAGCTCTGGTTCGAAATGAATGCTAAGAATCACTAAATGCACGAGTAAAGAGATACTCAGCGCAATCGTCATCACACTCATTGATTTGATTTTTACAATGAGTGGGGTCGATGAATGTAACGCTACTTTTGCAGGTTGCTTTGCCAAATGTCTACACTTCTTTTAAAGCATCGAGTAATTTCTGATGAATACCACCAAAACCACCATTACTCATCACCAATACATGGTCACCAGCGGTTGCTACTTGCTTAATTGCAAGGATTAACTGCGTCAGATTGTCATGTACTTGCGTTTTATTGGCGATTGGCGCAAGTGCCGCACCGGCATCCCAACCTAAATTCGCCTGATAACAAAATACCAAGTCAGCTTGCGCCAAGCTAGCAGGTAAGGCATTTTTCATTACGCCTAGCTTCATGGTGTTAGAACGAGGCTCTAATACTGCCAAGATACGTGCCGTACCTACTTTCGCGCGTAAACCTGCAATGGTAGTTTCAATCGCGGTTGGGTGATGAGCAAAATCATCATACACCACCACACCTCGACTTTCACCACGCACTTCCATACGGCGCTTCACGTTCTTAAATGCGGTTAAGGCAGCAATACTGACCTCAACAGCAACGCCAGCGTGACGTGCAGCAGCAATGCTTGCCAGTGCATTCATCCGATTGTGCTCGCCTAACAGCCCCCAAGCCACATGTCCTTGCATTTGTCCTTTGTAAACAACATCAAAACTACCGTCACCTTGTGCATGAACTGCTTGCCAGTCGTCATCCGTGCCAAACTTCTCTACAGGTGTCCAGCAACCTTTATCCAGCACTCGTTGCAAACTGGCTTCTTTACCGTTGGCAACGACTAAGCCTTGCTGAGGTACTGTTCTGACCAAGTGGTGAAACTGCTTTTCAATCGCATTTAAATCTTCAAAAATATCCGCATGGTCAAATTCCAGATTATTTAGCACCGCAGTACGTGGACGGTAATGCACAAACTTGGAACGCTTATCAAAAAATGCGGTGTCGTACTCATCCGCTTCAATCACGAAAAAGGGCGACACGCTGTTTTTATCTTGTGCTGGTGTTTGTGGCAAACGTGCGGATACTGAAAAATTCTCAGGCACTCCGCCAATCAGAAATCCAGGTGCTAAGCCTGCATACTCCAATATCCACGCCAACATAGAACTTGTTGTAGTTTTGCCATGCGTACCAGCCACTGCTAGCACCCACTTACCCTGCAACACATTCTCTGCCAGCCATTGCGGGCCTGAAATATACGGCAAGCCTTGATTTAAAATCGCTTCCATTAAAGGATTGCCGCGTGACACCACATTACCAATCACATAAATATCTGGGTTGAGCGCTGTTTGCGATGGGTCGAAGCCCTCAATCAACTCCACCCCTTGCGCCTCTAGCTGCGTGCTCATTGGTGGATAAACATTGGCATCACAGCCTGTGACTTTATGGCCAGCAGCCTTAGCCAGCACTGCAATACCGCCCATGAATGTACCGCAAATACCTAATATATGAATGTGCATAAGATTTTTATCTGGTTCTAAACCACAAAATTTTGGAAATTTAAGATAGATTCGGTGCTAACCAGCGCTCTAAATAGTCTTTAGTTAACCCTCTACGCTCTGCCATATCCTGTAGTTGATCTGTGCCAATTTTATCCACACTGAAATACTTACTTTCTGGGTGTGCAAAATAGAAACCTGACACCGCAGCGCCTGGCGACATCGCAAATGACTCGGTCAATGCCATGCCAATAGTCTCCGCTTGTAGCAACTTAAACATATCTGGTTTAACCGTATGGTCGGGGCAGGCAGGGTAGCCTGGGGCAGGTCGAATACCTTGGTATTGCTCTTTAATGAGCGCTTCTTTACTTAGGCTTTCATTCGGGGCATAGCCCCAGAAGTCAATACGGACGCGCTCATGCATATACTCGGCAAACGCTTCAGCCAATCTGTCTGCCAAGGCTTTAAGCATGATACTGCTGTAGTCGTCATGCGCATCTTCAAACTTCTTCTCATGCTTTTCAATGCCTAAGCCAGCCGTCACTGCGAACAAGCCGATATAGTCTGGGGTACCTTTAGGTGCAATGAAATCTGCTAAACATTGGTTAGGGCGGGCAATGCCATCAATGACAGGTTTTACGGTTTGCTGGCGCATACCGTAATAGGTAAACGCAACCTGCTCACGCGTTTCATCGGTGTAAATCTCAATATCATCATCGTGTACCCTGTTGGCAGGATGCAAAGCAACGACACCGTTAGCTGTCAACCAGCGACCATCGATGATCTTTTTGAGCATAGCTTGCGCCTCGCTGAATACTTTGGACGCGGCATCGCCGACCACCTCATCTTTTAAGATGGCTGGGTAAAAGCCTGCCAAGTCCCAAGTTTGGAAGAATGGCGTCCAATCGATGTATTGCGCAATGATGCTCAAGTCTGCATTTTTAATTTCGCGACGACCGATGAATTTAGGTTTCACTGGTGCATCTTCGCCTGCAAATGAAAGATCCGCTTTATTGGCACGCGCCTCAGCGATAGTTAACATCGGCGTGCCTTTTTTATTAGCATGCTGCGTACGCGCTTTTTCGTAGTCTGCCTGAATCTCAGCCAAATAAGCACCCCGTGTTTCAGGCGTGAGTAAGTTTTGCATTACCGTCACCGAGCGTGAAGCATCGGCCACATAAACAATCGGACCGTCGTAATGCGGTGCTATTTTTACCGCAGTATGGGCACGTGAAGTAGTAGCACCACCAATTAATAGTGGCATTTGCTGACTTTGGAAATAGGGGTCGCGCTGCATCTCACGCGCAACGTGTGCCATTTCTTCTAATGACGGGGTAATCAAACCAGACAAGCCAATAATGTCGGCCTTTTCGGCTTTAGCCATGGCTAATATCTCTGATGCAGGCACCATGACGCCCATGTTCACTACTTCAAAGTTATTACATTGCAGCACCACAGAAACGATGTTTTTGCCGATATCGTGCACATCGCCTTTTACCGTCGCAATCACCATTTTGCCTTTAGGTTTAGCCACAATCCCCGTGCGAGCCTCGTCTTCCGCTTTTTCCGCTTCAATAAACGGAATCAGGTGCGCAACAGCAGATTTCATCACGCGTGCGGATTTCACCACTTGCGGCAAGAACATCTTGCCCTGGCCGAACAAGTCACCGACCACGTTCATGCCATCCATGAGTGGGCCTTCAATCACATGAATCGGTCTGCCACCAGCCGCTGCGACTTTTTGCCGTGCTTCTTCGGTATCTTCTACAATAAATTCGGTAATGCCATGCACCATGGCGTGACTCAGGCGCTTCTCAACTGGCACAGGGTTGTCTGGCGTGCCGCGCCACTCTAGCGTCGCCGCTTCTTTTTTACCCCCAGCCACAAGCGTGCTGGCAATCTCAATCATGCGCTCAGTAGCGGCTAGTGGATTATTGGGGTCAACCACACGGTTAAGCACCACATCTTCCACACGCTCTTTAAGTTCCGCAGGTAAATCGTCATACACACCCATCATACCGGCGTTGACGATACCCATGGTCATACCAGCCTTGATGGCATGGTATAAAAACACGGTGTGAATCGCTTCACGCGCAGGGTCGTTACCCCTAAAACTGAAACTCACATTCGATACGCCACCAGAGATTTTGGCATAAGGCAGATGCTGTTTGATCCAATGCGTCGCGTTGATAAAATCAACCGCGTAGTTGTTATGCTCTTCAATACCAGTCGCAATCGCGAAAATATTCGGGTCGAATATAATGTCTTCCGGCGGGAAATCTAGCGCTTTTACCAATAAATCATAAGCGCGCTTGCAAATCTCAATCTTACGCTCAAAGGTATCGGCCTGACCTTTTTCGTCGAACGCCATCACAATAGCGGCGGCGCCGTAGCGCTTGCATAATTTCGCCTGACGAATGAACTCTTCTTCGCCTTCCTTCATGGAAATAGAGTTGACGATTGCTTTACCTTGGACACATTTCAGCCCAGCCTCAATCACTGACCATTTACTGGAATCGATCATAATCGGCACGCGCGCGATATCTGGCTCTGATGCCACCAAGTTCAAAAAGTGAGTCATTGCCTTGATTGCGTCCAACATGCCTTCATCCATGTTGATATCAATCACCTGCGCACCGTTCTCAACCTGCTGACGCGCTACAGTTAGCGCCTCATCATATTGCTCGTTGATAATCAAACGAGCAAAGGCCTTAGAACCCGTCACATTGGTACGCTCGCCCACGTTCACAAATAGCGAGTCATCATCAATCACAAATGGCTCTAAGCCAGATAATTTCAAGGTGCGCGGCAGTACGGGAAGCTGACGTGGCGGTAAGTCTTTAACTTCGTTGTAAATGGCATTGATATGCGCTGGCGTGGTTCCGCAACAGCCGCCTGCAATGTTCAAGAAGTTACTCAACGCAAACTCTTTTACTAAACTTGAGGTCACGTCTGGCGTTTCATCAAAGCCAGTGTCTGACATCGGGTTGGGCAAGCCAGCATTGGGGTAGATACACACAAAAGTATCTGCAATCGATGACAACTCTTCTACATAAGGACGCATTAAAGTAGCGCCTAGTGCACAATTTAAGCCAATGGTGAGCGGTTTAGCATGGCGCACAGAATGCCAAAATGCCGTGACTGTTTGGCCCGATAAAATACGTCCAGAGGCATCGGTTACCGTGCCTGAAATCATGAGGGGCAGGGTATAGCCAACTTCTTCAAAAAATGCATCAATTGCGAATAATGCGGCTTTACAGTTAAGCGTATCGAAGATAGTTTCTACCATTAAGATATCTGCACCGCCTTCAACCAATGCTCGCGTTTGCTCTAAGTAAGCATTCACCAACTGATCAAAATTCACATTACGTGCAGCTGGGTCATTTACATCAGGCGAGATAGAGGCAGTTTTTGGTGTAGGGCCCAATGCGCCTGCTACAAAACGCGGTTTATCTGGTGTGCTGTATTTAGCGCAAGCAGCCTTCGCTAACTTTGCTGCCTCTACGTTCATTTCATAGACAAGATGCGCCATATGGTAGTCATCTTGAGCAACAGCAGTGGCTCCAAACGTGTTGGTTTCAATGATATCTGCACCAGCTGCTAGGTACTTTTCGTGAATCTCTTGAATAATCTCAGGTTGAGTTAAGGTCAATAATTCGTTATTACCTTTGACAAACAACTCCCGTTCACCTACTGGCGCTTTAAAGTCAGTAAATCGCTCGCCACGATAGTCCGCTTCTGTCAGCTTATATTGCTGGATCATCGTCCCCATCGCACCATCTAGAATGAGGATGCGCTGCGCTAACAAAGTGCGTAATTTGGTTTCTATCGGAGATATTGTTAAATGAGCCATGAAAATCAGTCGTTAAAATTTTCTCAATTTTATCATGCAAGTATCGGGTTGCTATATCTAGTTCTATACTTCACCGCGTCTATATTGCACGGCCTCTGCAATCTGGGCTGGTTTAATATCCGCATCGCCCGCTAAATCGGCAATACTACGTGCAACTTTTAAGATACGATGATAGGCGCGTGCCGACAAATTAAGGCGAGATATCGCAGTTTTTAATAAGGTTAATCCAGCAGCATCCGGCTGACAGTAAGAATCTATTTCTGAGCTACCCAAGGCAAAATTAGCTTTACCTTGGCGCTGCAGCTGTATATCACGTGCTTTTTCAACGCGTGCGCGAATGGCTTCGCTTGCTTCGGCATCCGTAGCTTTAGTAAGCTCATCTTCTTTTAAAGCAGCTACTTCTATATGTAAATCAATACGGTCTAATAGTGGACCTGATATCTTGCCTTTATATCGAGCAACCTGATCTGGTGTGCAACGACATTTATTGTTGAAATGGCCTAAATACCCACAAGGGCATGGATTCATGGCAGCAATTAACTGAAACTGTGCTGGAAAATCAGCCTGACGTGCTGCACGCGAAATGGTGATATGACCGCTCTCCAAAGGCTCACGTAACACCTCCAACACTTTTCGGTCAAACTCTGGCAGCTCATCTAAAAATAAAACGCCGCGATGCGCTAATGAAATTTCACCTGGGCGCGGAATACCTCCTCCACCGACCAAGGCTACTCCAGAAGCAGTATGATGTGGTGACCGAAATGGACGACGCTTCCAATGCTCAACTTTATAATGGCCGTTAAGTGACTGCAACGCAGCAGACTCAAGCGCCTCATCCTCTGCCATGCTAGGCAATATGCCAACAAAGCGGCTAGCCAGCATACTTTTACCTGTACCAGGCGGGCCGCTCATAATCACACTATGGCCACCAGCAGCTGCAATTTCCAAAGCACGCTTTGGCCCAGACTGTCCCTTAACTTCACTAAAGTCAGGATAAATAATAGGTTGCGCCTGGCGCTGGGCATCTAGCTGCACTAATAAAGTGCGCCCGGTTAAATGTGCACACACTTCTAGCAAACTTTTTGCTGGATAAATGATGGCATCATTTACCAATGCAGCCTCGACCGCACTTTCGGTAGGCAAAATAAAAGCTCGACCACTTTGATAAGACTTATAAGTCATTGCCAATGCACCGCGAACTGGGCGCAACTCGCCTGTCAGGGCCAACTCACCAGCGAACTCATATTGAGATAAAGATGAAACTGGAATCTGACCACTAGCGGCAAGAATACCCAATGCGATGGGTAAATCATAGCGCCCACTCTCCTTAGGTAAATCTGCTGGTGCTAAATTGACAGTAATGCGCCGTGCGGGAAATTCAAACTGAGCGGTTTGCAAAGCTGCGCGCACACGGTCTTTACTCTCTTTAACTTCAGCTTCAGGCAAACCGACTATGGTAAAGCTAGGTAAGCCGTTTGCAAGATGCACTTCCACTACAACCTGCGGTGCATCCATGCCTGTCAGCGCACGACTATACAATACAGCCAAACTCATAAAGCTTACTGTCCTTCCAATTCAGCCAAGCGAGCTTCTAATAAATCAAGTTTTTCACGCGTGTGACGTAGCACCTCCGCTTGCACTTCAAACTCCTCTCGCGTTACAAGCTCCATTTTGGTGAATGCGCTCTTTAATAGTGCATTTAGGTTTTTCTCTACATCCGCCAAAGGAGATGACGCTACTACCTCTTTGATTTTATTGGATATTTCATTAATTTTATGGGTATCTAGCATGATAAACTCCTAGTTAATTAAGCCTAGTTTATCAGATAATTTACCAGCGTTACATAAACACAATAATCAGACAATTTAATATCCTGTTGATTTTAAACGTTTTTATTGTTGGCACGCCACTTGCTTTAACAAAATCGTGTATTTTTTAGATAACACTTTTAATTTTGGAGTTAATAGCATGCGTAAATCATTACTATCACTGGCAGTTCTAAGTGCACTCACTTTACCTTCTTTTGCTTCAGCAGCTGAAGAAGCTGTAGAAGCAAAAGAAGCTGCCGCAACCAAAGAGGCAGCACCTGCTTGGACACTAACCTCTAACATAGGTTTTGTGTCTGATTATTACGTTCGTGGTGTTTCACAATCATGGCACAAACCAGCACTACAAGGTGGTGTTGACTTGACACACTCTAGCGGTTTCTATGTTGGTGCTTGGAGCTCAAGCATCTCTCCTAACACTTTTCCTGATGCTTCAATTGAGGTAGATGCATATGCTGGCTACAACGGCACCATCTCAGCAATTGAAGGTTTAGGCTACACAGTTGGTGCAATTGGTTATTTTTATCCAAACGGTACTTGGAAAAAATATAGTTACCAAAACGTTCCTAACCAAACACCAAATGGTGGTCGTTGGAACACTTATGAAGCTAACTTTGGCTTATCATACAAATGGTTAAGTGCTAAAGCATCTGTAACATTGGGCGACTGGTTCGGCGCAGAGAAAAGCACTGGTTGGGATGGTAGCACCAGCGGTACAACATATCTTGAGATGAACGCGGCGTATCCATTACCATTCTGGGACTTAACTTTAGTAGGTCACGTTGGCCATTTAAACGTTGCTGGCAAACTTGATTTAACTGTTTCTAGCAGCGCAAACACTGCTAATGAAGACAATCCTGACTACACAGACTACAAGGTAGGTTTGAGCAAAGCGTTCAGCGTACTTAATACATCAGGCTGGAATGCTGGCGTATACTACGTAGGTGCTACAAACGGTGGAAACAAAGGCTACTGGGGTAAAAACGGCTTTGGTGGTGCAAGTTTCAACGGCAACTTCGAAACTAGAGATTTAACAAAAGATCGCCTAGTTGTAACCTTAGGTCGTTCATTCTAATTAAATCTAAAGAAATGACGGGCCAAAACCCGTCATTGTTAATATCAATCTAGGAGACATTCATGAAATTTGTATCCGCAATTATCAAGCCTTTTAAGCTTGACGAAGTGCGCGAGGCGCTTTCAATCATCGGAGTACAGGGTATCACTGTCACCGAAGTAAAAGGGTTTGGGCGCCAAAAGGGTCACACCGAGCTATATCGTGGCGCTGAGTACGTGGTAGACTTTTTACCTAAAGTTAAATTAGAAGTAGCGATTAAAGATGAATTACTAGACCAAGTAGTAGATGCGATTGAAAAATCAGCAGCGACTGGCAAGATTGGTGATGGTAAGATTTTTATCTTCAATCTAGAAGAAGTCTACCGTATTCGCACCGGTGAAACCGGCGTAGAAGCGCTATAAGGGGATCATGATGAAGAAATTACTCTCGATGTTTGCTTTAGTTACCATGCTAGGTTTTGGCTTTACAGGTAACACATTAGCAGAAGATACTGCGCCAGCAGCTGAAACTGTAACAACAACTGAAGTAGCTCCAGTTGCTGAAGCTGTCGCTCCTGTAGCAGAAGTTGCACCGGCTGCAACAGAGGCGGCTCCTGCAGAAGCCGCGCCGACGCCAGTACCAAACAAAGGTGACACAGCGTGGATGTTAATCGCAACCGTGCTGGTCACTCTAATGGTCATCCCTGGCTTGGCATTGTTCTATGGTGGCTTAGTTCGTCAAAAGAATATGTTGTCCGTATTGATGCAAGTATTCATGATTTTCTCACTCATGGCAGTATTGTGGGCGATTTATGGTTACAGCATTGCTTTTACAGGCGGCAGCCCATTCTTTGGCGGTTTAGGTAAAGCTTTCCTTGCTGGCGTTACTCCTGAATCATTAGGTGCAACCTTCAGCAAAGGTGTTTATATTCCTGAACTAGTGTTTGTTGCGTTCCAATTAACGTTTGCAGCCATCACACCGGCACTGATCATCGGTGCATTTGCTGAGCGTATGAAGTTCTCTGCAATCTTAGCATTTATGGTGTTGTGGTTCACATTTGCTTACTTGCCACTAGCACACATGGTTTGGTACTGGGATGGTCCAGATGCGATTACTGATGCAGCTTCACTTGAAACTGTCGTAGCGAACGCAGGTTGGTTATGGGCTAAAGGTGCACTAGACTTTGCAGGCGGTACCGTTGTACATATCAATGCTGGTGTTGCTGGTTTAGTTGGTGCAATCATGGTTGGTAAACGTATCGGTTACGGTAAAGAAGCAATGACTCCTCATAGCTTAACTTTAACCATGGTTGGTGCAGCATTACTATGGGTGGGCTGGTTTGGTTTCAACGCTGGTTCTAACCTTGAAGCTAACGGTTATGCAGCGCTTGCTTTAGTAAACACAATCATTGCAACTGGTGCAGCAACATTGTCTTGGACATTCTCTGAGTGGTTACTAAAAAGCAAACCATCAATGTTAGGTGCCGTGTCTGGTGCTGTGGCAGGTTTGGTAGCAATTACTCCTGCTTGTGGCTTCGTAGGCCCAATGGGTGCAATCGTGATCGGCTTGTTAGTATCACCAATCTGTTACTTCATGGTAGCGAAAGTGAAATACTTACTAGGTTACGATGATGCATTAGATGTTTTCGGTATCCACGCAATTGGCGGTATCTTCGGTGCATTAGCGACTGGCGTGTTTGTTAACCCAGCACTAGGTGGCGCAGGTGTAGTTGATTATGTAGCAAACGGCGTAGCAGCTTACGACTTTGGTGCACAAATGACTGCTCAACTTTATGCAGTAGGTACTGCAATCTTGTTATCAGCAGTGGTTTCATTCATTGCCTTCAAGATTGTGGATGTGTTAATCGGTTTACGTGTAAGCGAAGAATCTGAACGTGAAGGTTTAGATACAAGCCAACACGGTGAACGTGCATATCACAACTAGTTCTAAACAGTAGCAAATCAAAGGGGCGCCTCTAGCGCCCCTTTTTTCATGTCTATTTATTGATACTGATTATTAAATTTTCTATATCCATTCAATATCATATAGATCTTGCGAAAGTAATAAAAACTGGCTTCTACATAATCTATGCAAGTGAGTGACTATTTATTGTTTGTATCCATGTACGGCCTTTTACCCAAAAATTGGGTTTTTAACACATCATGCTGATGTAATTTCCCTTCCAAAGCACGCTTTGTAGCTACCTTACATTCATCAATAGCTTTCACTGCTGATGGTTGAGGTTGTAATTTCTGAGTAGCAGCTGCATCGTATTCAACGTTGCTTTCATTCGCATTTACGTTAGCCGTGATGAAAATGCTAAAAATAAATAATGTGAATAATTTCATTAGTACTCCTAATATTTTATAAAAATAATCATGGCCTAGAAATCTAGGCGTCTGTTTAAAGCTTTAGCAATTGCGATAAGGAATGTAACACTTGGGTGAATGGCGATTGTGTGATTCGTTAGGACATTATTACTAACGAATCACATAAAGCACTAGCCCAGCTTACTTCCACCCACCACCAAGTGCTCGATATAGACCGACCATTGCGACTATCTGCTTCTGCTTAGTCTCTATTAGTTCACTTTTTGCTTCTAAAGCTTCTCGTTGCGTTAGCAGCACTTCCAAATAGTCTGCTCTTGCGGATTTAAACAACTGGTTAGCTACATCAACAGATTCAGCTAAAGCCTCAACCTGCGTACTTTTAAGTTGATAGTTCTTTTCTAAGTTATCAATACTTGAAAGCTGATTAGACACCTCACCATAAGCGTTGATAATGGTTTGCTCATAATCGTAAGCCGCTTGAATTTGCATTGCATTTGCATTTTTATACACGGCAGTAATCGCATTACGATTAATCAGCGGCGCCATTGCATCACCAGCAATTGAGAACATTAAAGATTCAGGCGTGTTGAGCAAATATTTTGGGTTAAATGCCTGAAACCCTAACCCAGCACGTATTGCAAATGAAGGGTAGAAGTTTGCTTTCGCCACCGCAATATTTAAATCTGCCGCAGCGAGCTCTAACTCTGCCTTTCTGATATCTGGCCGATGTTGCAGCAACTGAGAGGGCACGCCAGCCTGAATAACCTTAGGCTTTTTAGCCATAAAGCCTGATGAGGCCCTTTGGATAGATTGCGGCGTTCTGCCTAGCAAAAAGTTAATGCGGTTTTCTAACTCAACCATTTGCTGCTTAATCACATATTGCTTGCTCTGGTTTTTCTTAACTTCTGCCTCAAAACGCTTCACAGCCAAAGAGGTGGCTCTCGCGTACTCCTTAAGCTGCTTGGTGACTTCCAACGCGTTTTGCTGAATTTGAATATTTTGTTCCAAATTCTCTAGCTGGTTATCTAAGGCAATGAGTTCATAGTAAGCATTGGCAATTTCTGCCACTAGGTTCGTGACTAAGAAGTTTTTGCCTTCGATAGAAGCCATGTACTCCATGGTGGCGACTTTGGTTGCATTTCTTAACTTCTTCCAAACATCCAACTCCCACGATGAATAAAGCCCAAACTGATAGTTGCCTAAATACTCTGGAAATGACTTACCTTCTTTAATTTCCAGATTTTCCTCTACGGCACCATTGCGGGTATAGCGCCCGACTTTTTCAACCTCAGCACCTGCGCCGAAATTAACAAAAGGCTGGTACTCACCCTTACGCGCCTGAATCTCATTGGATGCGATACTGATACGTTGAATTAAAATATTCACTTCTTTATTGTTACCAATCGCCGTATCAATCAAGGCTGGTAGATACGGATCTTCAAAGAACTCCTTCCAGTTAACGTCGGCAGTATTCTCTGCCTCCTGAGCACGATTATTGAAGTGATCAGGCAGTTGAGTGTCTGCCTTTTTCGTGGTTAACAACGGGATAGAGCAAGCCTGCATCATCAGTGCTAACGCACCGATGACTGTCAAACGAATGTAGCTGTGTTTATTCATCATTATCATCTCTATTGTAGTGATACAACTCGGTTAAAGGCTCAAAGTCTTCATTTTTAATCAATGACTTACCCTCTTCCATTTTTGCAAATATGTAGTAAAGTCCGGGGATCAGAATCACACCAAATACCGTGCCAAATAGCATCCCTCCTAACGCAGAGGTACCGATGGTGCGGTTGCCAACTGCACCTGCACCAGTTGCAACCACCAGCGGTATCAAGCCTGCAATAAATGCAAAAGATGTCATTAAAATAGGGCGGAAACGTGCTTTGGCGCCTTCTATCGCCGCAGCAGCTACCGACATCCCTTGTTCGTGTTTTTGCACGGCAAATTCCACAATCAATACTGCATTCTTGCCTAACAAACCAACCAGCATGACCAGCCCAAGTTGCGCATAAATATCATTGGCTAGACCTAAGGTTTTGAGTAATAGAAATGTGCCAAAAATACCAGCAGGCAATGACAGAATCACGGCAAGTGGTAACAAGAAACTTTCGTACTGTGCCGCTAACACCATGTAAACAAACACCAGCACCACGGCAAAAATAATCACGGCTTCATTGCCTCGCTTGGCCTCATCAAAAGACAAGCCCTCCCAGCCAATATCATATCCATGTGGCAGCGTTGCTGTTGCTACTTCCTGCACAGCTTTAATTGCATCATCAGTGGTATAGCCTTTAGCAGGGGTGGCACGAATCGTTGCTGAGTTATATAAGTTGTACCGAGTAATCTCATTCGGACCCTGCTTCTTCTTAAGCTTCATAAAAGACGAATACGGCACCATTTCACCATCATCGTTTTTAACGTAGTAATTCAAAATATCACTTGGATATCTACGAAACTCAGGGCTGGCCTGTGTATACACTTTAAAGAAGTTATTGAAGCGGATGAAACCCTGCTCATAAGTACTACCAATCAAAATATTGAGATTTTCCATCGCATTACCAATGGATACCCCTTTTTGCATGGCTGCCTTATTATCGATTTCTAGCTCATATTGTGGGTAATTGGCAGCATAAAAAGTAAACAAACCTGTTAACTCTTTGCGCTTGCCTAAAGCTGCCATGAACTCCTGATTAATCTTGTCAAACTCATGGTAATCAGTGCTATCAGTTTTATCCAACAAACGTAAAGCCAAACCAGAAGCCGCACCATATCCAGGCACAGCAGGTGGCTCAAAGAACTCAACCACAGCGCCGAAGTTCTTGGTCTTCTCTTCCAGCTCCTCAATAATTTCATGCACAGACTTATCACGGTCAGACCAGTCTTTAAGGTTAATCAGACATGTACCTGCATTGGATCCACGACCCTCAGTCAAAATCTCATAACCAGCTAATGAAGAAACCGAGGCAATCCCCTCAATTTTCTCTGCCTCTTTTTGCAGTTCGCGTGCCACCTTGTTGGTAGCCTCCAGCGTACTGCCTGGGGGCGTTTGAATAATGGCATAAATCTGACCTTGGTCTTCTCCAGGGATAAAACCAGCAGGTAAAGTTTTGTTAATGTAGAAAGTACCAAACGCAAACCCAGCCAGCACCAGAATAGTCACAGCTCGCAACGTAACCGCTTTGTTTAATAAATTGGTGTAGCGCCCAGTCAACCGCTCAAACCAACGATTGAACATATCAATGAAGTAACCTATTGGTGTTTTTCTTTTAGGATGTCCATGATGGTTTTTCAATAACATGGCACAAAGTACAGGCGTGAGAGAGAGCGCAACCACACCAGAAATCACAATAGAGGATGCCATGGTGATTGAGAACTGTCTGTAGAATACACCTACTGGCCCTGTCATAAAGGCAACTGGTACAAACACTGCCGTCATCACCAGTGTAATGGCCACAATCGCACCACCTATTTCCCCTAGTACTTTTTGTGTGGCTTTGTAAGGCGTAATATCTGCATCTTCCTCCATTTTTGCGTGCACCGCCTCTACCACCACAATGGCATTGTCGACCACGATACCAATCGCCAAGACCAATGCAAACAGGGTAATCAGATTAATCGTAATGCCAAACATCTGCATACAAAAGAATGTACCAATTAACGATACTGGCACAGCCAATATGGGAATCAGCGTAGAGCGCCAATCACCAAGAAAGATAAATACCACTAATGCCACCAACAAAAATGCTTCAACCAAGGTATGCAACACCTTTTCAATCGAGGCATCTAAGAATTTAGAAACATCGTAGTCAATTTCATATTCCATGCCTGCTGGAAACGAGCCCTTCAACTCTTTCATCTTATCCTTAACTTGGTCAATCACCTCACTCGCATTACTGCCATAGTTCTGTTTCAGGATAATCGCAGAAGACGGGTAACCATCTTTGTTGGAATAAATATCAAAAAACTCACTACCTAGCTCTATTTTTGCTAAGTCTTTCAGCTTCAGTATTTCACCTTCAGAATCAGCACGGATGATGATGTCACCATACTCCTCAGGCTTGTTGTATCTACCCTTGTATACCAACACATACTCTTTAGACTGTGCAGCAATGCCAGAGCTCTGCCCCAATCTGCCAGGGCGGCCAATAATACTTTGCTCGCCAATCGCCTTCATCACCTCATCAATCGAAACCTTGTAGGCGCGCATTCTGTCTGGATTCAGCCAAATGCGCATGGCATACTGGCGGCTACCTAAAATCTTTGCACTGGCAATCCCGTTAACGCGCTGAATCTCAGGAATCACATTGACGTTGGCATAATTAAATAGAAATTTCTCATCAGCATTCTTATCTTTGCTGAACAAGTTGATATACATGAGCATGCTAGGCTGTACGCGTTCAACGACCACCCCCTCAAGCTGCACTAATTCTGGCAGCCGACTCATGACTTGGTCTAAACGTGTTTTCACGTTAATCATGGCCTGATTCGGGTCGGTGCCCAGTGCAAAAATCACCTGGATCGTAGCTTCACCCGCACTAGTCGCATCTGAAATAATATATTTCATGCCCGGCACACCATTAATCGCACGCTCAATGGTGATAAGAGAGGATTGCACCAGCACATCCGCACTAGCACCAGGAAATGCTAAAGAAACAATCACCCGCGGCGGTGCAATATCAGGAAACTGAGAGGTGGGTAACGTTCTAATGGATAAAAATCCCAAGAACACAATCATCAGCGATAGCACAATTGCCATCACTGGTCTTTTTATAAAAATATTAAGCATTGTTCAATCTCTTCTTTCACTATTCAGCATGAAGTTCTAATTGAGAAAGCACTTGCTCTGGCTGCTTAAAATCAATTTCAATTTTTTGACCGTTATGTACTTTACGCAAGCCATCTAACAGGACCTTGTCATCTTCTTTTAAGCCGCTTTTAACAATAAACACATGCGGCAACTCAGCAGCAATCGTAATCAGCCTTTGCTCCAACTTATTGTCTTTGTTCACAACGTACACATAAGTCTTATCGAGTATTTCAAAAGTAGCTTTCTGCGGAATGATCAAGGCGTTTTTATAAGGGATATCGATTAAAATATTCCCAGTCTCACCATGCCTAAGCAGTTGATTCGGGTTTGGGAAAACCGCTCTGAATTCAATATTGCCAGTTTTATTATCAAAATCCGCTTCTATGGTTTCAATCACACCAGCTTGGTCAAATACTTCCCCATTCGCCATTTTTAACTTGACCTTGACTGGAGATTGATCATTCTTACTGGTCTTGTAGTCTAAATATTCAGACTCAGGCACATTGAAATACACCCACATCTTGCTGATGTCAGAAAGCGTTGTTAACAAATCACCCTCATCGACCAAGCTACCGTTTCTCACATTAAAATGGTCCATAATGCCGCTGAAAGGCGCGTTGATGTCGGTAAAATTTAGGTGGGTTTGTGCGAGTTTGACCTCAGCCTCAGCCTTGTCTAGCTTTGCTTTTGCCAGTGACAACTCATTGGGTGAAACAATATTTTTATCACTCAGGGCTTTAGTGTTCTGGTATTCGATACGCACCATCTCTGCCTCGGCCTTAGATTTTTGCAAATCTACCTGATATAAATTCGGCATAATTTTGAACATGCGCTGACCCTTGGTCACCATCTGCCCTTCATCCACAAAAATATCTTGTAAGTACCCACGTTCAAAGGCTCTTAATTCAATATGCCTAAATGCATGAATCTGACTGACATGCTCTCTCGTAATCGAAGTATCTTTACGAAGCGGATGTGTCACCTCAAGTTTTAGCGCTTCTTCTTTCGACTCTTCTGAGTGATGGCAGCCGCTACCCAAAAGCGCGACTAGGCCCAAAACTACAAATAATTTATTGATCATATAATTTCTAATTTAAAAAATTTAAGAATATGAAGCTCGACTATGCTGATGCAGAGCTTCAGTAGCTGGCTAAATCGCTGAAATAACATCGAGATTAAATCTGCTAATGGATGCAACGAGCAGGATGATACGAGCGATTTTGCTAGAAAAATCGGTCAGTAAAACAGATGTCGCTTGGAGGTTTTTCGCTTAACTCACTGATACTGTAGATGCTATGGTCGAGTCACTACTGCATGGCGCAGTGCTCATCGAAATAATATCCAGAAAATAAATATGCGTTATTGCGTAGCCAACCTACTAAAGCTACATCATGTTAAACCGACTAACGCAACGGGGGAGAGCGGGGACGTACGTGGTAAAGAAAGGTAAGGCGAGGAAATACCTTGCTAAAAATAACAATGCAAAGCACAACTGTATTGGCAAAAACAAACGCAACACTCGTGAGTAGTCCGTCGTGCGGCGGCTCACCTTGCGAATGTGGCTCGGCATCACCAGCAAACTCTTGCATTTCTGCAATACGTAAACGAGGCGTATCGTCGTTATAAACTGAGCTATCTGAGAATTGAGTAAGAAAGACAAATCCAAGCACAGCAATCAGCGCTGTTAACGATAACAGTCTGATTCGAGATGCAACTGAATTTAAGCTATAGTTCATTAGGTTGTTTTTATAATGCTGAAATTTAAATTACCTGATTTTGCATGAAATTGATCTAAGCAAACTTTAGCTTAATCATTCTGGCACATACTATATGAAAAAAATTACTTTCACAATGACTCAATCACATGTCACTAATATGTTGTAAATAATACATATTCTATCTGCCCACTAGTGACAGTTAGGCAAGCAAAAACTGTGTTGCGCTATGCAAACTGCTGCTCGACTTGCGCCAAAGAACACAGTGACACATATTTATATAAACTGTTATACATTAGTGGGTCTGTACTGCGCAGTACTCTGCTATTCACCTCTGCTTTCCATAACATATCAAACAAAATTTTCTTGACTTACATAACTAAATAACTAATTATATAGTTATGAAAAGAGTCACAGAAATTCCAAGTAGTTTTAAAAATACTGCGGATATTTTCATCGCACTAGGTGATGAACATCGGCAGCTGATTCTGCTTGCCTTTGAAAAAGGTGAAAAATTAAACATTCTGCAAATTGTTTCCACCACCACACTCAGTCGCACCGCAGTGACGCATCATCTAAAAGTATTACACCGCGCTGGCGTATTGTCGTCAGAGAAAATAGGGAAAGAAGTCTTTTTCTGGATTAATCGCCCGCTGATTACTAATGCTCTACAACAAGTACTCAATTACATTCAAAACGAAACCTGATTAACTACTGGAGAAAAAATGATCGGAACACTATTACAATTGATTTGCCGGGTAATTTTCAGGGTGGATGTCACGGGGATAGCCAACCTACCCAAGCAAGGTAAGTTGTTAATTATTGCTAACCACGAATCCTTTTTAGATGGTTTGCTGCTAGGCCTATTTTTGCCGATTCGCGCCACATTTGTTGTGCATACCACCGTACTGAACCATTGGTTTTTTAGACAAATATTACGCCTGACTCCATATCTGGCGGTAGACCCTACCTCACCACTTGCCATGAAAAAGGTGATCAAGCTGCTAGAGGCTGGCAAACCTGTGGTGATTTTCCCCGAAGGGCGCATTACGCTCACTGGCTCACTGATGAAGGTATATGACGGCCCGGGTTTTGTTGCTGCTAAAACAGATGCCATGATTTTACCGGTACGCATAGACGGTGCAGCTCGCTCTTACTTTAGCCGCCTGCGCGGCAGCCACCCAAGAAGACTATTTCCCAAGGTCACCATCAGTATCTTGCCGATACGCCACATTAGCATGCCACAAGCACCTACTGCCAAAGCACGCCGCCGCCTAGCAGGCGATGCCATGCGCCGTGAAATGCAGAATATGCTGTTTAGCTCCGCACCTATCAGCACCTTGTTTAGTGCATTGTTAGATGCCGTTGCCACCCATGGGCGCGGCACTATGCTGGTGGAAGACATGCGTCAGGTAGAAGAAAGTTATGGCGACTTATTGAAAAAGAGTTTGGCATTAGGCCGACTTGCCAGCAAAGTCAGCAGCAAGCATGAAAACATCGGCGTGCTCATGCCAAATGTCACCAATACCATTTGCCTGATATTCGGTCTGAGCGCCTTTACCAGAGTGCCCGCCATGCTAAATTACACCGCAGGTAGTGCTGGCATACAGAATGCCTGCACCGCAGCAGCCGTGAAAACCATTATCAGCTCTCGTGAGTTTATTAAAACCGCCAAGTTGGAAGAAGTCATTGCTGGTTTAAAAAACATTAAAATCATTTATCTTGAAGACCTCTCCAAACAATTTAACTGGCTGGATAAGCTATGGCTGATGGGGTTTGCACTATGGCTACCAAAGTTAGCTGTAGACAAATCCAAATCGAATGACCCTGCGGTGGTGCTGTTTACCTCAGGCTCTGAAGGCAAGCCCAAAGGCGTGGTGCATACGCACACCAGCATCTTGGCGAATATCGCACAGATTAAATCCGTGATTGATTTTTCCATGCAGGACAAATTTATGATGGTGCTGCCGCTATTTCACGCCTTCGGCTTTACTTGTGGTGCCATCATGCCTTTAGTCGCTGGGAGTAAATTATTTGTGTACCCATCACCTTTACATTACCGTGTGATTCCTGAAGTCATATACGACCGCGGTTGCACAGTGCTATTTGGCACCAGTACCTTCTTAGCCAACTACGCAAAATTCGCAAACCCTTATGACTTTTACAAACTACGCTATGTCGTAGCCGGCGCAGAAAAGCTTAACGAAGAAGTCCGTAAAACTTGGGTAGATAAATTTGGCATCCGCATCCTAGAAGGCTATGGTGCCACCGAGTGCGCCCCTGTACTTGCCGTTAATACGCCGATGGCCAATAAACTGGGCTCAGTAGGCGCACTGATGCCTAGCCTAGAATCCAAATTAGAAAGCGTTCCCGGCATTGAGCACGGTGGCTTGCTTTCAGTGCGTGGGCCCAACGTCATGCGTGGCTATTACCTGTTTGACAATCCAGGCGTGATACAAGCACCACAAGACCAGTGGTATAACACTGGCGACATTGTTGAAATTGATGAAGACGGCTTTGTGTTTATCAAAGGCCGCGTCAAACGTTTTGCCAAAGTCGCGGGCGAAATGGTTTCTTTGGAAACAGTAGAGTCCATCGCCAACAACGCCTCACCGCAACATCAACATGCAGCCACAACTAGCCCAGACGCACAGCGCGGGGAGAATATCATCCTCTACACCACTGACAGCACACTTAACCGTGAGCAACTCAGCGCTAGCGCTAAAATCCTAGGTAGCCCTGAGCTTGCGATTGCTCGCAAAATCATATCTGTGAATGCACTGCCATTATTAGGCACCGGAAAAACTGACTATGTGACATTGAAACAGATGGCAGAAAATGAAAAATAACCATTCAAGCGTTAAAAAATTCGCTATTGGCGTATCGATAATCACGTCTATTTATAGTTTAACAAGTGTGGCAGAGCCTCAGTTTGTTCATGCATTAAACGAAAATAATTTGCTAGGTCTCTATCGTGCCAATCAATTCCAATTTAACCAAGGTGCTTGTAAGAATTGCGCTATCACGCCGCAAGCATCGTGGTATTTCGAGCAGGAAAACATTGCCATACCACTTAGCAATGCCCATAGTTTTGATCCAAGCTTAAGTGCTCAAGAGGACGTCAAACAATGGGTTACAAGCCAACCATCGGCAACTAACGCAATGCCACCATTGGTATGGTTAGGCTCACCACATGTTGCAGTGGGAAAGCTCAGTAAAGATGGAAAATGGCTAGAAAGTGACAATAGCAAAACCCAGCTAGCAATTACACCTAAAATCGAAAGTAATCAGTCTTACTATAACGAAGCTAGTGAACAGCGTTTCGCTGGTCGCAATTTAGTCATGCGAGGCACGGCAGATAAAACGCATTTTACTGCACGCAGTATTTGGCCATTAGATTACAACCTAGATTTAAATCAAATCCCCTACAAACCACTTGCTAATCAGGAAACGATTGCAAGTTTAATACGTGACCAAAATGGTGGCGCATCAGCACCTTTTTCTGCGCGTATTTTGTATAAAAATCCTAATCTAACAAGCTTGCAAAATAAGCCTGTATTGAGCTTTGTACTTAATGGAGCCCAGGGTGACGACGATGAAGCCCATGGTGGTCACTTCGCAGTGGCAACCGGCCGCTTTGGTGCACAGGGTGAATGGCATGATTGGCTGGTCAATAACTTCTACAACCTAGGATCCGTGAGCGAAAAAGGTATCATTGCCGCCAGTTTACCAATGGATAGCTACCAAAGTGACTTAAATAGCGGTCAGTCTTGGTACCGTCCATCCTATATGCTAGTGGCGGTACTGAAAAATGACCGCAGTGCAGCCACCTACCAAAGTGCAATCAATCGCGTGATGCAGCATTTTTACAGGCAAGATTTCTTATACCGTCACGCTGGGGTTAATTGTGCAGGCATCAATTTAGAAACGCTTCGATCACTCGATTGGAGTATACCCAAGCTTGGTGCAACCAATTTACCAAAAGCCTTTGTAGCACTTCCATATAAAGTGTTGAGCGATATGAGCCTGGAAAGTGGCCTAAAAGCATACGATTACCTGAGCGCAGAGCAAACCAACTTATATCCTTTTGTAGCCTTTGAAACGATAGGTAATGATCTATTGAGTCGAATTGCTAAGAATCAGGCGAATACTGCATTTGAGAAACAACTGGCAGAAGACCTTGAGGCGATTATTTATGTGCATATTCCGCAATTTCCTTCTTCTAGAGCAATGGGGCAAGCGCCCGTTGCGTCTTTGGATGAGTACATTGCACGTACCCCAGCGGATATGTCGCAATGGAAAATTATCCCAGTAGGCGCACGTCATTTTCCGGACACGTTAAAAGACAAAAACGCACCCACTGAGCCAGTTCGCCCTGCCTACTTTGGCTTAATGGCATGGTTAGTCATGTTGATATTAACGCTACTAGGCGTGCGAAAAATTTTCCGAAAATTACGTAAGAATTAACAATGGACCGCCGTCAATTTTTACTTGGGCTATCAGCAATTGGTGCCAGCGGCCTTACGATTGCCGGGGCGAGATATTGGCGGCGATGTGTGGTGTAACCCAGATATGGATAACTGGTCACACCTCATCTTGAAAATTCAAAAAAATTTCTACATGAATGGCGGCTGCATTACTAGCAGGCGTGAAGATGAAACCTTCATTGCCAGCATGGTAGGTTTGTCCGCTAACATGCCGGCTCAAAACCATGCTATTTGCGTTTGACTGAACGCACAATGCACAAGACCAGCCAGAAAAAACATCTTCTCTATAACCAATAAAGATTCAAAATAAACCCAATAACAAAAGGCCAAGCCCATGAGCAACCAGTTTCAATTAATGCAAGAAAAACGTTTTCGTCCATTTTTCTTTACCCAGTTCCTAGGCGCATTTAATGACAATGTCTTTAAAACCGCACTCATCACCTTGGTGGCATTTCACACCGCGAGGCTGACATCAATAGACGGCAGTACGCTTGCCACCCTACTACCGGGTCTATTTATTCTGCCATTTTTCTTGTTCTCGGCCACTGCAGGGCAGCTGGCAGATAAATACGAGAAATCCCAAATCATCCGCTTGGTAAAAGTGTTTGAAATTGGCATTATGCTGTTTGCCAGTGCTGGTTTTTTTCTACACAACATCTGGCTGTTAGCAGCAGCGCTATTCATGATGGGCATGCACTCCACACTGTTTGGGCCTGTTAAATATGCTTATTTGCCACAACACCTGAAAGAGAGTGAAATCGTCGGCGGCAATGGCATGGTGGAAATGGGAAGTTTTGTTGCGATTTTACTCGGACAAGTGCTTGGTGCGTGGCTTGCGATGCAAAGTGAGCACGCACTACTCACTAGCAGCACAGTGTTAGTGATTGCCGTGCTAGGCTACTGGACTAGTTGTGGCGTACCAAACTCCCCTGCAGTTGCACCTAAACTCAAGATTAACTGGAACCCAATCACCGAAACCTACAGAAATATCAAGTTTATCTGGCAACATCAGGCTATTTGGCTAACGATCATTGCCATCTCCTGGTTTTGGTTTTATGGCGCCACACTGCTCGCACAATTCCCTAACTTTGCAAAAAACATATTACATGGTGATGAAAGTCTATTCATTTTATTACTCTCTATTTTCTCATTGGGCATAGGCATCGGCTCGCTCACGTGCGAAAAGCTCTCCAAAGGAAAAGTAGAGCTTGGCTTAGTGCTTTTCGGTGCTACTGGCTTAACACTGTTCGGTGCCGACTTATATTTTGCTAGTACCAGCATCTATGAAAGCTTAAACAATAAAGCCTTGCTCGATTACGCTACATTCATCGGTATGCACTACGATGCTGAAGGACATTTAATTTTCACTTACTGGCGCTTGCTTGCCGATATTGCCTTGATTGGTGTGTTTGGCGGTTTATATATCGTGCCATTGTATGCATTTATCCAAACACGTTCTGAAAAAAGTCATCAATCTCGCGTGATTGCCGCCAATAATATTCTCAACGCATTGTTTATGGTCATTTCAGCACTATTTTCCGTACAAGTTTTCAATATGGGATTGAATATTCCGCAGCTATTTTTAGTCACAGCTCTGCTTAATGTCATCATCATGATTTATTTATGCATTCGGCAGCCTATTTATTTGCGATCCTTTATTGCTTGGTTAAAACCTAAGCCATAAACACACCTAAACAACAGGCATAAAAATATCTTTAACCTTATAATAGCAAAACTATTTTTCATCACTAACACGTACATGTCTTTAATCAGAAAACTGCATCTCTCTATCTGGAAGCTTTCCTCCAAACTAGGTCCGTTTGCGCCTTTCATCGCGATGTTAATACTTGGCTTGGTCATGCTATCGGCTGCGCGTGTTGGCCTAGTGTTATGGAAGTTTGACCGTGTCACTAGCACAGGAAAGTTAGTCGAGATTATGCTGCAAGGCGTACGTGTAGACATCATTCAGCTATGCCTGATTGCATTGATGCCATTGTTACTTGCACCAATTTTAGCCACCCAACGCCTATTTAAGATTTGGCAAAAATTCACTTATGTTTGGGTATCAATCGCGCTGGTTTTATTAGTGTTTCTGGAAGCGGCGACCCCCGGATTTATCGGGGAGTATGACGTACGGCCAAATCGAATCTTTGTTGAATACCTTAAATATCCAAACGAAGTGTTCAGCATGTTATGGCGCGGTTTCAAGGTTGAAATCTTCTCCGCATTAGCAGCGGTGGCATTGGCTGGGTGGCTGGTTCATGGGTTTATGCGTCCTTGGTTAGGCATGCAACCCAACTGGTCCAACAAAAAGTTATGGTTAGTATGGCCACTCATCTTTATATTAACTGCGTTTGGTATCCGATCCACCTTAGGCCATCGCCCTGCCAATCCTGCACTGTTTGCTATTACGGCTGACAGCATGGTGAATAGTCTAGTGCTCAACTCTGGCTACTCGGTGGTATATGCGACTTACAACCTCATAAAGGAAACCAAGTCTAGCGACATTTACGGCAAAATGCCACGAGAAGACATTTTTAAAATTACTGGCGCCAAAGAAGCAGACCTTCCCACACTCACCACGCTTAATCCAAGCAATCAACGTGAAAAACCGCTCAATCTGGTGATTATTTTGCAAGAAAGTTTAGGCGCTACTTTTGTAGAGTCTTTAGGCGGTGTTCCTGTCACACCCAACTTAGAGAAACTAAAAGAACAAGGCATCTGGTTTGAGCAGTTATACGCAACTGGCACTCGTTCTGTGCGTGGTATTGAGGCTGTGGTCACTGGCTTCCAGCCAACACCTGCCGACAGTACGGTTAAGCTATCAAAATCACAAAAGAACTTTTTCAGCATCGCTGCATTATTAGAAAAGCAAGGCTATCACACTGAGTTTATCTATGGCGGAGAGTCTCATTTTGACAATATGCGTAGCTTTTTCATGGGTAACGGGTTTAATTATATTGTTGACCAAAAAGATTATAAAAACCCTGTATTTACAAGTAGCTGGGGCGTGTCAGATGAGGACTTACTCAACAAGACCCATGAGCAACTATTAGCACACCACCAAGCGGGTAAACCATTTTTCACACTTGCATTCTCGTCATCCAACCATTCACCGTTCGAGTTTCCTGATGGCCGCATTGAGTTGTACGAGCAACCCAAAAGCACGGATAACAATGCAGTGAAATATGCAGACTACGCCATCGGCGAGTTTTTCAAAAAAGCACAAAAAAGTGCCTATTGGCAAGATACTGTTTTCCTAATCGTTGCCGACCATGATATTCGGGTGCGTGGTGCTGATTTAGTGCCGATAGAGCGCTTTCATATACCAGCGCTTATTCTAGGTGCTGGCATCAAACCGCAGCGCTATACTGGGCTTGCCAGCCAACTAGATTTACCAGTAACAATGCTTTCATTGATGGGCATTCACGGCCAGCACCCCATGACGGGGCGCGATTTATCCAGTGTTGCCCCTGATAGCCCAGGCCGTGCCATGATGCAATACAATGAGAATTATGGCTGGATGGAAGAGAGTGAACTAGGCAAACAAGTGGTGGTATTACGCTCTGGTAAATCGCCAGCACACGGCTTATATGATGCTAAAACCAAAAAACTAGCTGAAGTGCCACCGCCAGCCAATGCAAAACTGCTTGAAGAGCGCGCCTTGGCAAACGTATTGCTGCCGGATCTTTTATACAACGAACAGCGCTATCATTTACCGTAAACCTGAATGAATAATCCAATTAAACAACGTAGCATGCTCACATGGCCTATCATTAGAAAAGGGCTTGCCTACATACTAAGTGGTAAATTTAGACTAAAAAATGCTCACCTACCAGCTGAGCATCATACTGTTCCAGCTAACTTTATCGGCGTTTGTGTTGCATCTGCAGCTGACCCAGCGATGGATGATTATGTCATTGCAGAGTTACACGCGTTAGGGATTAACCAAGTACGCTTAGACTTTACCTACGGCGATTTAGAAAGCTTTAACGCACGTTTCCTGCAACGCTTAATTAATGATGGGTTTCATGTCACTTTGCACCTGATACAGCCATTTAGCCGTGCAAGAAATATGGAAAGTAAGACAGAACAGGAAGTTTGGCAAAGCTTCTTAAATAACGTGCTCAATCGTTTTGGACGCCATGTCGCACGTGTGGAAATTGGTAATACTATCAATAGAAAACGTTGGGCAGGTTACACCGTTGATGGCTTTCTCGCCGCTTGGAATATTGCTTACACCACCATCAAACAACATGGTATTGAACTGGCTGGCCCGAATGTAACGGACTTTGAGCCGATATATAACATCGGCATCTTAAGCCTGCTTAAAGCCAAGCAACAGTTACCAGATACCCATAGCAACAATCTATTTTCTGAGCGCGTGTCAGAACCAGAGCGCTTCGATCACCGTATATTGAAATACCGTTGGGCAACCGCGTTAAAGTTTAATCTGATTAAAAAAGCACGCTTACTGAAAAAAATTGGTCAGGACTTTGGCATCCAACGTTTTATTTCTCCAGTGGCATTTTGGGCAATCTATCGTATTCAACGCTTACTGCCTGATGGCGAACAAAAACAAGCTGACTATGCTGCACGCTACATGCTGCTCAACGCAGCTTCTGGTGCGTTAGATCAAGCCTTTTGGGGTGCATTTATCTGTCAGCGTGAAGGCTTAATCGATGACGGGCTAACAGATGCAGAATACCCGGCATTAGAGCGTGTTACGCACTATGCCAGCGTAGATGGCAAGCAGAGCAACTTCTGGCGTCATGCCAGCTTTAATGCCATCAAAACCGTGGCAACAATGATTCAAGGCGCTGAATATATCAAGGCAATATCAAGTGCAAATGGGTTAGAAATTCATCACTTTCAGACCAATACACACGATATACATACACTATGGACGATTAACGGCAAAGTAGCTTTATTGCAAGATATCTACGACATTACGGATATCAACAACACCAAAATAATCCACCGTGACGGTCATTTATTGAACGCTCAAACCCATATCGTATCCGAATCGCCTATCTATATTCGCTGGCCAAAAGATCAGCCAGTGCAAATAAAAGACACCGCCACACTGGCTAAAGACTTAGCCATACACGCGCATATTCAAGCACTGCAATACTATCCATTCCGCCAAGATAATTGGTTTGGCATGATATTGGCACGTAATGCAGAAGAGGCTTTGCTGATTGGTGAGCAGTTACACCCCAGCAAACTGATTAGCCCGCAAAAAGCCAGTGCATTGCGCCATGCCCGTAATGCAATATGGGCACTACCAGACCCACGCAACGCGCAAGCGCAAGTCACCGTCAAGCAACCAGTTAAAATGTATCCGCATAAGACACTGTTAGATAGATTCAAGCCTAGCAAAGCCAAACGCAGTTGGAATGGAGCAGTTGAGTTGTTAAGACGCGGCATTAGCACCGCACATCCCGTTGCTTTTTTCGAGCAGCAAGGTGATAAGACACTTAAACAGAATTTCTATATTTGCGACTACGTCAAAGCAGACTGCTCCGTAGGCGAAATGTTTGTGCACTTTGCAAAAGGGAATAAAGAGTTTCATTTTTCTGGAAAAAACGGCATTATCCGCGCCGCTGACGTATACCAACAGCTTGCGCAATACTTACATCGCATGCATCAGACTGGCGCTTTTTTCAGAGACCTATCAGGCGGCAATGTCTTAGTGCAATTACAAGATAACAATCAATTATCATTCTCTCTGATTGATACGGCCCGGGCACGTTTTTATACGCATCCAACACCGATGAATCAACGTGTGTCAGACTTAGCTAGAATGTGTAATAAACTTCACTGGGCAGGCCGCGAACGCTTCATGGGCCTATACTTAGCCAACATTGGCAGGAAACTAAGCCCAGGCATTAAATTTTCGTTTTACTTATATGACTTTAAAGTCGCATTTAAAAGAAAATTTGGACGTAAGGGCATTAAAAAGTTAATACAGAAATTTAAAAAGTAAACCGCGGGCATCAAACAAGTACAGTTCTAATGATTTTCATTAGCCTGCATTCATGAACTAAGTCATGCTACAAAACCTAAGGCGCCGTAATATTCTACTCACGTAATGCAAATGTAATTGAGCAAATGCGGTACGAATTTATATAAAAGGAGAATTACTATGTGGACAACACCAGCTGCTACTGAAATGCGTTTCGGTTTTGAAGTTACAATGTACGTAATGAACAAGTAATATCTTACGTATAAATAAAAAGGGTGCTATAGGCACCCTTTTTATTTGCCATCAAACAATGGCGACAATCCTAGATTAAGTATTTATTTTATTAAGGCTTAATCACAAACTCTTTTGGTAAAAACACCCAAATCTTACCAGATTGCTTCATTGCACCAGCTTTTGCTCCTGCACTGGCGCCAGCCCCCCAAAAGAAATCTGCACGAACACCACCCTTAATTGCACCGCCTGTATCCTGAGCCATCATTAAACGTTTTAAAGGTTTACTTGTATTTGGCTCTGTCGTTGATAAAAACACAGGGGCGCCTAATGGCACAAACTTAGGATCAACCGCGACACTGCGCTCGGCCAAAATTGGCACGCCTAATGCGCCTAATGGCCCAGGTAAGCCAGCAGGAAGCTCCCTAAAGAACACATAGCTTGGATTTTGGTTAAGCAACTCGCGTAGCTTATCTAAATTATTACGTGCCCAATTCTTAATCCCTTGCATGGAGGCTTGTGCCAGTGTCAATTCGCCACGCTCTATCAGCAAACGGCCGATTGAATTATAGGTATGTCCATTCTGATCAGCATAACCTACGTGCATTTGCTCGCCAGTGTCTAATTGCACCAAGCCTGAACCTTGAATCTGTAAGAAAAAGACGTCAATAATGTCATCAATATATACAAACTCACGACCTTTCACTGGCGAAGCTTCAGTTTCAATTTCTGCTCGGTTGTAATAGGGCACCAATTTATTACCCACTAAGCGACCACGCACACGCTTATATTTCAGCTCAGGGAATAAACTTTCCAACTCCACGGTAATTAAGTCATCAGGTGTAGCATAAAGTGGATTAGGATACTTAGCTGACTTGGTGCGGCTGCCTTTTAGTAAAGGTTGGTAGTAACCTGTAATCAGCCCTTGTTCAGAACCATCAACATTACTCGTTTTATACACTGAGAAGTGCTCTTGAAAGTAATTAAGTACCGCCTGTGTTTGCGGCTTGCTTGCAGTCTCATTATTTAATTTTTGTGCGGCAGTGCAGGCACTTTTCCACACTGGCTTATTAATCAATGTCGAACAACTTTGCATCCATGCTGGCCAAGCCAAGCTCAAATTATCAACTTGCAGTCCATCAATGTCGTTCCAGTCTGCCATTTGCAATAAGCCGTAATCAGGCAATTTGGCCAGCTGCTTTTGTTGATCAGCAGTTGCCTCAACTGGCTTGCTACTGGCTGGCACTTGCACTGGTGCCCCTACAGTTGAACAGTCGCACTTTGCCTGCGGTGGCGCAGGAACGGCTACCGGCTTAATACTCTTATTTGCGCATGCCATCATCAACAGTGTGAGCAATACGAGCAAAGTATGATGTGCAATTTTTCTCATTGTGACAACTAGTCTTGTGTATGGGGTCTTGAATACAGGTTGATAAAGGGATAAAACGCTTAACTTAATGCAATATTCTGGGCATTGCGAGTGAAAAAGGAGCAATCACCGCATCAAACTGTGTGCCATCTTCTGCCACCATTTGATACGTGCCATGCATTTCACCCATAGGCGTATTAATCAATGTGCCGCTCGTATACTCATAACGCTCAGTGGGCTTAAGCAAAGGTTGTGCACCAACCACACCCAACCCTCTAATCTCTTTTGTCTCGCCGTTAGCTTCAGTCACTACCCAATGACGGCTAATCAATTGGGCCGACACATTTCCTGTATTAGTGATTGTCACATGGTAAGCAAAAGCATATTGATTATGCTCGATATCGGACTGCTCCGCGATAAAAGTGACCTCAACTTTTACGGTGCATTCATAATGTTTGACGCTACTCATGATCGTGTTCTATGCCTAACTGCTTCTATGCTTAAGTGTAAGTTCAAAAATTTAAGACTTATCATCTATCGTATATGTTGAAATCAGAACACATGACTGAGTAGCTTCATATGGTTACAAATCAGCTTTTAAATGCATTAAATGACATGCAATAACACCAACGTGCAAAATATAACGAATGATGTATCTTCGTTTTACTTCAACGCTTACTTCGAAATCAAGCCCGTTGTTGGTGAGCTAGGGCTCGCAGAATATAGCTTTTTAGGCATACGTCCAGCCAGATAGGCTTCACGACCTGCCTCTACTGCTTTCTTCATTGCACCTGCCATTAATACAGGGTTTTTAGCAGCAGCAATCGCCGTATTCATCAATACGCCTTGACAGCCAAGTTCCATTGCAATCGCAGCATCAGAAGCAGTACCTACACCAGCATCTACCAATACTGGAATTTTTGCATTTTCAATGATGATTTGCAGATTCCACGGATTTAATATGCCCATGCCAGAGCCAATCAAGGAGGCTAATGGCATCACTGCACAACAGCCAATTTCCTCTAACTGTTTCGCGATAATCGGATCATCAGAGCAATACACCATGACATCAAAACCATCTTTGACCAAGGTTTTAGCCGCGGCTAACGTTTCAGTCATATTCGGGTATAAAGTGTTCGGGTCACCTAACACCTCTAACTTCACTAATTGATGACCATCTAATAATTCACGTGCTAAGCGTAATGTGCGCACAGCCTCATCCGCAGAATAACAACCTGCGGTATTTGGCAAATAAGTAAACTCTTCTGGCGGTAAAAAGTCGAGCAGTGAAGGTTCGCCTGCGGTTTGGCCAATATTAGTTCTGCGAATTGCCACGGTGATAATTTCTGCACCACTAGCATCAATCGCCGCGCGTGTCTCAGCAAAGTCTTTATATTTACCAGTACCCACCAACAAGCGTGATTGATAGGTCTTATTTGCTATTTTCAATAAATCTGACAACTTTTTTATCCTTCATCATTCATTAATCGTGAATATATTCGATGTGCGGGCTATCCGCCGCCAACTGCGCCAACAATCTCTAATTTGTCACCATTTGACAATGGAGTGTCTGCGAATTGGCTACGCGGTACGATTTCGCCATTAAGTTCTATCGCCAAGCGTTTTCCAACTAGTTCCAACTGCTCGACTAACTGCGCAGCGCTCATCTGCGCAAGCTCAAAACTGCGCGATTTACCATTTATTGTAAGTTGCATAGAAATTGCACCATATGACTAAATACCATGTGATTAGATCAGGAAATCATGACCATCTGACTAACTCAGCAGATACCAATTCACCTGATATTGTATAAACAATATGTGATTGTTTACACAAATAGATTCAAAACAATATTTTACGAAAATTGTACTACTCTTAGCAAACCTTAATTTAGTTATCTCTAATATTTAACTAATAAGATTTATAGTTCCAAATGCTTGATTTACATGCTTAGAAAGCATACATATCCCACAAAAAACATGTGTGTCGTTGTACAATATCTCGAGTTTTTTATTTGGAAGTCTATTCAGAGAGCTATCATGAACATTCAAAGCCACATTGCTGACATTAACACACCTACTGGTGTTATGCGCACATATATTCACCGTCCAACAGGCGATGGAAAATATCCTACTGTTTTATTCTACTCAGAGATTTTTCAGCAAACCGGCCCTATTGAACGTGCTGCTAAAATTATTGCCAGCCACGGCTATGCCGTACTCGTGCCTGAAGTGTTCCATGAGTTAAACCCAATTGGTACTGTATTAGGTTATGACGATGCCGGCCGCGATAAAGGTAATGCCGATAAATCAGCAAAAGATGTTGAAGGCTATGACACTGACAACGCCGCCATGATCGCTTTTGTGAAACAACAAGCTTGGTATAACGGCAACATCGGTGCAATGGGCTTCTGCATTGGTGGACATTTAGCTTTCCGCGCAGCATTACAACCTGAAATCAAAGGTACAGCATGCTTCTACGCAACAGACTTGCACACACAAGTGATTCCTAACAAACCAGGACAACACAGCATGGAGCGCCTTAGCGACATTACAGGCGAGCTATTGATGATCTGGGGCAAGCAAGATCCGCACATTCCTGCAGCTGGACGTGCTGATGTGTATAAAAAGCTAGGTGATACCAATATCACATTCACATGGCACGAGTTTAATGCCCAGCATGCATTTATGCGTGATGAAGGTGAACGTTATGACGCGCAAACTGCAATGATTGGTTACCAACTGGCATTGAATTTGTTTAGCCGTACGTTACATCAATAATCCATACCTATTCGCTATTCATTAGCGTATACGTACAAAAAAGCCTGATCAATGTGATCAGGCTTTTTTAATGTCGTTATCCAGCTAATTGTGGATAAAATAGCAAATTACACATGGTATTGCTGACTATGAGCTCTAATTGCCGTGAGCATGGCCGCCGCGTTTTCTGGCGGCGTCCATTGTGTAATGCCATGTCCCAAGTTAAATACGTGGCCATGGCCTTTGCCGTAGCTTGCAAGTACGCTAATCACTTCTTTCTCAATTGCTTCTGGTGTTGATAACAAAATAGCTGGGTCTAAATTGCCTTGTAACGCCACTTTATCGCCCACACGTTGACGTGCGCTACCAATATCGACTGTCCAATCCAAGCCTAATGCATCTGCGCCTATCTCAGCCTGTGCTTCTAACCATAAGCCACCACCTTTAGTGAACACAATACTTGGCACTTTACGGCCATCATTAGTTTTCATTAAGCTATTCACGATTTTTTGCATGTAGTTGAGTGAAAACTCAGTATAGGCATTGTGCGAAAGTGCGCCGCCCCATGAGTCAAAAATCATTACAGCCTGTGCACCTGCCATAATCTGTGCATTCAGATATTGAATCACGGTCTGTGCGGTTGTCTCTAAAATATGATGCAATAAATCAGGGCGTGCATACGCCATTTTCTTAGTGGTTAGAAAGTCTGTACCTCCTTTACCTTCTACCATGTAAGTGGCAAGTGTCCAAGGGCTGCCTGAGAAGCCAATCAAAGGTACACGGCCATCCAATGCTTTGCGGATGCTACTCACTGCATCAAACACATATTGCAGTTTCGCCATATCTGGCACGACTAGTTTTTGAATGTCGGCTTCTTGCTGCAAGGTGCGCTCGAACTTTGGACCTTCGCCTTCTTCAAAGTACAAACCCAATCCCATAGCATCTGGCACGGTTAGGATATCTGAGAACAGAATCGCGGCATCTAACAGTGGATAGCGATCCAAAGGTTGTAGCGTCACATCTGTCGCAAATTGTGCATTTTTACAAAGCTGTAAAAAACTACCTGCGGTTTTACGGCTCTCACGATATTCAGGTAAATAACGTCCTGCCTGGCGCATCATCCACACTGGTGTGTAATCAGTTGGTTGGCGCATCAGCGCTTTTAAGAATGTGTCGTTTTTTAATTGATTCATTTGATTACCTAAATAAAAAAGGACACAAAGCAGTTTTACTTTGCATCCTTTATTTTTACATTGTCATACTTTAAATTTAACTTAACGTGGCAATACAGATGAGCCCATTAAAAATTCATCTACTGCACGCGCAGCCTGACGGCCTTCACGAATTGCCCAAACCACTAAAGACTGACCGCGGCGCACATCACCAGCAGCAAATACTTTATCTTTGTTAGTTTTGTAACTTGCATCGCCGTCAGTAGTCGCTTTAGCATTACCACGATTGTCTTTTTCTACACCAAACGCCTCAAGCAACTTCTGAATTGGTGACACAAAGCCCATCGCCAAGAACACCAAGTCAGCCGGAATCGTAAATTCAGAACCAGCGATTTCAGACATCTTTCCGTCAATCCACTCAACACGTGCGCCTTTTAGTGCAACGACTTTACCGTTCTCACCAATCAACTCTTTCGTCGTAATTGACCAGTCACGGTTAGCGCCTTCTTCATGTGAACTTGAAGTACGTAGTTTCAATGGCCAATTTGGCCATACCAACTCTTTGTTCTCTTTTTCAGGCGGTTGTGGCATCAACTCAAACTGAGTAATGCTTGCAGCGCCATGACGGTTCGAAGTACCTACGCAGTCAGAACCCGTATCACCACCACCAATCACAATCACGTGCTTGCCTGTAGCTTTAATTTGGTCAGGAACGCTATCACCAGCCACTACTTTGTTTTGCGGTGTCAAAAAGTCCATCGCAAAATGTACGCCATCCAACTCACGGCCAGTCACTGGTAAATCACGAGGTTGCTCTGCACCTGCTGCTAACACCACAGCATCAAACTCAGCCACTAAATCGTCAGCATTTACGTTCTCACCAACGTGCTGATTAACGCGGAACTCAACGCCTTCCACTTCCATTTGCGCCATGCGACGGTCAATGTGCGATTTTTCCATTTTGAAGTCAGGAATACCGTAACGCAACAAACCACCGATACGGCTGTTTTTTTCCAATACGACAACACTGTGTCCAGCACGCGCCAATTGTTGCGCAGCGGCTAAACCAGCAGGACCAGAACCAACTACAGCCACTTTTTTGCCAGTTTTGTTAGGATTGACTTGCGGTTGAACCCAGTCATTTTCCCAAGCTTTATCAATAATCGCATGCTCAATTGATTTAATACCAACCGCATCAGCATTGATATTAAGCGTACAGGCTGCTTCACATGGAGCAGGGCAGATACGGCCAGTGAATTCTGGGAAGTTATTAGTTGAATGCAATACATCAATCGCACTACGCCAGTCTTGTTGATACACCAAATCATTCCAGTCAGGAATAATATTGTTGATTGGACAGCCCGTTGTACAAAACGGAATACCACAATCCATACAGCGAGCGCCTTGCAGTTTGGCTTGATCATCTGTTAAATGCAGCACAAATTCTTTGTAATTCTTAACGCGATCCTGAACAGGCAAATTTGCCTCGGACAGACGTTCAAATTCCATAAATCCCGTTACTTTACCCATACTATAAAGCCTTTTCCCAAAAGAGTCTCTTTACTTGTTTCATATTAAAAGCGACTCTAAGCCGCTACCAACGCTTTATCTTCAGCAAGCTCGATTAAGGCGCGTTTATATTCATTTGGCATCACTTTAACAAACTTGGCGCGCGCATTATCCCAATCAGCAAGTAGCGCTTTAGCACGCTCACTGCCAGTATATTCAACGTGCTTGTTGATTAAAGCGAGCAATGTCACTTCATCAGGCTGATTCAAATGGTGCACCGCATCAGCCGCCACATTGTCAACGTGCTCAACCTTCTCTAAAGACACCATGCCCATATTGCAACGTTTTGCAAATAAGCCATCTTCATCGTAAACATACGCTACGCCGCCACTCATACCAGCCGCAAAGTTTTGGCCAGTCACGCCTAACACCACTACGGTACCGCCTGTCATGTATTCACACCCGTGGTTACCAACACCTTCAACCACTGCAGTAGCGCCTGAGTTACGCACACAGAAACGCTCACCTGCCACGCCGCTGAAATAGCTTTCACCCGTTGTTGCACCGAACATCACGGTGTTACCCACAATAATGTTCTCGTGTGAAATACCACGGAATGCTTTAGGTGGCTTAATCACGATTCGGCCGCCGCACAAACCTTTACCTACATAGTCATTACCTTCGCCTGTTAAGTCAAATGTAATACCCTTAGCAAGGAATGCCGCAAAGCTTTGACCAGACGTACCTGTGAAGTTCACGCGAATCGTGTCGTGCGGCAAACCAGCATTACCGTAGCGCGTAGCTACCTGATTTGACAGCATAGTACCTACTGTACGGTTAGTATTCGTGATTGGTATATCCAACACTACTTTTTCACCTTTTTCTAACGCTGGTTTTGCAAGTGCAACCAGTTGATTATCAAGCGCATTAATCAAGCCGTGGTCTTGCACGTCATTGTTTTTACGTGAAACACTAGCTGGCATATCAGGCTGATGGAATACTTTACTGAAATCTAGGCCACTAATCTTCCAATGGTCGATACCAGCTTGCATATCTAATAAATCTGGGCGGCCGATCAAGTCATCAAACTTAGCAATACCCATAGAAGCCATTAATTCACGCACTTCTTCAGCCACAAAGAAGAAGTAGTTCACCACATGTTCTGGCTGACCTGTGAAGCGTTTGCGCAATTCTGGATCTTGCGTTGCAACACCTACTGGGCAAGTGTTCAAATGACACTTACGCATCATGATACAGCCCTCAACCACTAGTGGAGCTGTCGCGAAACCAAATTCATCTGCACCTAATAAGGCACCGATCACTACGTCACGGCCAGTCTTCATTTGGCCGTCAACTTGCACCACAACACGGCCACGCAATTGGTTTAATACCAAAGTTTGCTGTGTCTCAGATAGACCTAGCTCCCATGGCGCACCTGCGTGTTTAATCGACGAAATTGGCGATGCGCCAGTACCACCATCATGACCTGCGATCACGATATGGTCAGATTTTGCTTTCGCCACACCAGCAGCAACTGTACCTACACCAGTTTCAGACACTAATTTCACTGAAATAGAAGCTTTTGGATTTGCATTTTTTAAATCATGAATCAGCTGAGCCAAGTCTTCAATTGAATAAATATCATGGTGCGGAGGAGGCGAAATCAAGCCTACGCCCGGCACAGAGAAACGCAACTTAGCAATGTACTCTGACACTTTATGACCAGGTAACTGACCACCTTCTCCAGGTTTTGCACCTTGCGCCATTTTAATTTGGATTTGGTCAGCATTCGCCAAGTATTCAGCCGTCACACCAAAGCGGCCAGATGCCACTTGCTTAATGCTTGAGCGCATTGAATCGCCAGCTTTGAGGTTAATGTTTGACTCAATCAGGTTTGCGCCTAATACGTCAGCCATTGTTGAAGCATTGGCCACAGGAATAAAGCGTTTAGCGTCTTCACCACCTTCACCCGTATTAGATTTACCGCCAATACGGTTCATCGCGATAGCCAAGGTTGCATGCGCTTCTGTTGAGATAGACCCCAATGACATCGCACCAGTGGCAAAGCGTTTAACGATTTCTTTAGCAGACTCTACACTGTCTAAAGGAATCGCCGCACCTGCAGGTTTAATTTCAAACAAACCGCGCAGCGTCATATGACGACGTGATTGGTCATTAATTAACTTAGCGTACTCTTTGTACGTATCATATTTGCCAGTACGTGTTGCATTTTGTAGTTTAGACACTGACTCAGGCGTCCAAGTATGCTCTTCACCACGCACACGGAAAGCGTACTCACCGCCAGCGTCTAGATTGTTTGCTAGTACTGGATCTGTACCAAAAGCTGCTGTATGCAAACGCACCGCTTCTTCAGACACTTGATCTAAACCAATACCTTCAATATTGGTCACTGTGCCAGTAAAGTACTGCTCAACAAATGCACTATTTAAACCAATCGCTTCAAAAATTTGTGCACCACAGTAAGATTGGTAAGTGGAGATGCCCATTTTAGACATCACTTTATACAGACCTTTGCTAATTGCTTTCACAAAGTTCTTATTGGCAGTGTAGCTATCTAATGCCATGTCTTTAATGGTCTCAAAGGTGAGCCATGGACAAACAGCCTCTGCACCATAACCTGCCAATAATGCAAAGTGATGCACTTCACGTGCTGAACCTGTATCAACCACTAAACCAGTGCTGGTTCTTAAGCCTGCTTTTACAAGATGCTCATGTGTTGCTGAACATGCTAATAATGCAGGAATCGCCACGCGATCAGCGCTTACATTGCGATCAGATAAAATGAGGATATTAAAACCATTTTGCACTGCGTCAGACGCCGCTTTGGTAATGCTAGCGACTGCAGCGGCCATGCCTGCCTTACCCTGCACAGCAGGATAAGTAATGTCTAACACTAATGATTTATATTGGTTTTGCGTTAATGTCGCAATCGCTTTCAATTGCTCCAATTCGTCCAACATCAATACAGGTTGGCTCGCCTCTAAACGCATTGGTGGTGTGGTTTCATCCACACCTAACAAGTTAGGTTTAGGGCCGATAAATGTAATTAGCGACATCACTAACTCTTCACGAATCGGGTCGATTGGCGGGTTAGTCACTTGTGCAAACAACTGTTTGAAATAGTTGTATAAGACTTTAGGCTTAGCTGACAACACTGGCAATGCAGCGTCGTTACCCATAGAGCCTGAACCTTCTTCACCATTTTGTATCATTGGCTGCAAGATAAATTTGATATCTTCTTGCGTGTAACCAAATGCTTGCTGCGTATCCAGCAAATCAGCAGCTAACTCTAGATGGCCATCCACTTTTGGCATGTCGCTCAAGAAGTAGCGCGATTTTTCAATCCATTGTTTATATGGTTTTGCTGTAGCAAGCTGGCTCTTCACCTCAGCATCATCAATGATGCGGCCTTGCTCCATGTCGATTAACAACATTTTGCCTGGTTGTAAGCGCCATTTCTTAACGATTTTCTCTTGCGGGAATGTCAACACACCCATTTCAGATGCCATCATCACGATGTCATCATCAGTCACTAAGTAACGGGCTGGGCGTAAACCGTTACGGTCTAATGTTGCACCCACCATACGGCCATCCGTAAAGGCAACAGCGGCTGGGCCATCCCATGGCTCCATCAACGCTGCATGATATTCGTAGAAAGCACGGCGCTCTTCATCCATTAACGGATTACCAGACCAAGCTTCTGGAATCAGCATCATCATGGCATGCGGCAAGCTATAACCACCCGCCACCAACAATTCTAGGCAGTTATCAAAACAAGCGGAGTCTGATTGACCTTCAGCGATTAATGGCCATAATTTTTCTAAATCTTCACCAATCACGGTTGAGCGCATCGCCTCATGACGTGCTGCCATCCAGTTCACGTTACCTTGTACGGTATTGATTTCACCATTATGCGCAATCATGCGAAATGGATGCGCTAAATCCCATGCTGGGAATGTGTTGGTCGAGAAACGTTGATGCACTAAAGCCAGCGCTGAAACGATGCTTTCATCATTAAGGTCTTGGTAATAAATACCCACTTCGTTAGCTAGCAACATGCCTTTGTAAACGATAGTGCGTGATGACAATGAAGGCATGTAGAACGCTGCATTATCTTGCAACTCAAGTGCACGTACCGCATGTTCAATGCGTTTACGAATCACAAATAATTTACGCTCAAATACGTTTTGGTCTGCCACTGTGCTTGAGATAAACACTTGACGCATGGTTGGCTCTACATCACGTGCGGCTTGGGCAATGTTGCTGTTATCTACTGGCACATCACGCCAGCCTAGCAACGTTTGATTTTCTTCAGCAACGATTGTTGTAAACAACGCTTCACAAGCTTCGCGATTTTTTGCGGTTTGCGGTAAAAACACATTACCTACCGCATATTGGCCAGCCGCCGGCAACTCAATACCGAGCTTCGCAGCCTCTTTGCGCATAAAGGCATCTGGCATTTGCATGAGCAAACCCGCACCATCACCCAATTTAGGGTCATAGCCAGTCGCGCCACGGTGCGTTAGGTTGGTTAATAGCTCCAAGCCTTTTTGCACGATCTCGTGACTTTTTTTGCCTTTAATGTGTGCGACAAAACCAACACCACAAGCATCGCGCTCGTTAGAAGGTCTGTATAAACCTTGTTTTGCTGGTCGCCCTGAGTACAAATCAGGATTAACTGCAGCTACATCATCATGTGCAGCCAGTGCGTTTTCAGAACCAATTTGCTTACTTAAATCTGTTGCCATATTATCTAATCACAAAACATTTAGCGGAACCTTCAAGTTTACCGCTAAATACCTATGAGTTCAATAAGATAGAGCCGAAAGATAAATATTTTTTATGAAAAAGCCATGAAAGTAACCCGATAACACAAAGCAAACTTTGCGCTTATCAATAACAATTACTACCGATTAGCAATTGCCAAAAATGCTTTTTTAGCCACCTTTAGTGTAAAGGCAATATCATCATCCGTATGCGCTGCTGACACGAAGCCCGCTTCAAAAGCGGATGGCCCCAAATAAATACCGGCATCCAACATGCTATGGAAGAATTGATTGAAATTTTCTTTATTGGTATGCATCACCTCTGCAAAACTACTAGGACACTGCTCACTGAAGTACAAACCAAACATGCCGCCAACACTTTGTGCACTAAATACAACACCAGTCTCTTTTGCCGCAGCAACCAAACCATCAATCAACTTTTTAGTTTTTGCCGTGAGTTTTGCATGAAAATCTGGCGCTTGAATCAACTTTAGCGTTTCCAAGCCAGCCGTCACTGCAACTGGATTACCTGACAATGTACCAGCCTGATACACCGCACCTAAAGGTGCCAAGCATTGCATAATATCTTTACGCCCACCAAATGCACCTACTGGCAAACCGCCACCAATCACCTTACCCAAGGTCGTCATATCTGGCTTGATGCCATACAAGGCCTGTGCACCACCTAAATGCACACGGAAACCAGTCATGACTTCATCAAAAATCAGTACTGCGCCATGCTGCGTGCAAAGCTCACGCAAGGTTTGCAAGAACTCCATATGCGGCACGACTAGATTCATATTACCGACAACAGGCTCAATAATGACACAAGCGATTTCATCACCCGCTTTTGCGAACAACTCTTTTAACTGCTGTGTGTTGTTATATTCAAGCGTTAAAGTGTGAGCAGCAACCTCTGCAGGCACACCAGCTGAGCTAGGCTCACCAAATGTGAGTAAACCAGAGCCTGCTTTTACCAATAAGGCATCTGAATGTCCGTGGTAACAACCCTCAAACTTCACAAGCTTATTGCGACCAGTAAAACCACGCGCCACACGAATCGCACTCATGGTTGCCTCTGTACCACTGCTCACCAAGCGCACTTGCTCCATGCTCGGCACCAGCTTATTAATCAACGCAGCCATCTCTAACTCTAAGCCTGTAGGCGCTCCAAAAGATAGGCTATTTGCAGCAACTGCTTGCACAGCTCCAATGACATCAGGATGCGCGTGACCCACAATCATCGGACCCCAAGAGTTAATGTAATCAATGTACTCTTTACCATCGACATCCCATAACTTAGAACCCAATCCCTTTTTAAAGAAGATGGGCGTACCACCTACACTACGGAAGGCGCGCACTGGCGAATTGACACCTCCAGGAATTAGTTGCTGTGATTTTTCAAAAAGGGTTTGATTGGCTGAGGTCATGATTGAAATAGCTTTGTAAATTGTTGAGAGGTTAATTTTACGTCATCTGCATTAAAAATTGCATTGATAACGGCCACTGAACTTGCACCAGCAGCTATTGCTAACGGTGCATTTTCTAAGGTAATACCACCGATGGCCACGGCAGGAACATGAAGCTCGGCTTTCGCCTGGGTGAATAAATGCAGCCCTGCTACTGGCGCATTTGGCTTAGTACTCGAAGCAAAGCACGCACCAAACGCCACATAATCTGCACCTAACTGTTGAGCAGAAAGTGCCAGATCAAAACGGTTATAACAAGACGCACCTAAGATTTTATCATTTCCCAATCTAACTCTAGTTTCGGCTAAATTGCCGTCATCTGCACCAAAGTGCACGCCATCGGCATCTAACGTCAGGCAAAGCTTGATGGAATCATTAATAATAAAAGGTACTTGATATTGGCGGCACAAGGGCAATAAGGCACGTGCCTGCTGTGTTTTAAGCTTATGGTCTGCTAGCTTGTTGCGATACTGCAAAATACCAATACCACCTTGCAAGGCAGCCTCCACCTTAGCAAGCAGAATATCCGTATCCTGCTCATCTGGCGTAATTGCGTAAAGCCCTTTAATTGCCGACATACTTATTGGAGTCTAGTGCGTTTTAACACTGCCATCGCCACTATTGATGACTGGGTCTTCTTCATCTCGTGCCCAAAACATGCGGTCAGGAATGTACTGACCCATGCCTGGCCTGAAACCATTCTTAAGGGTTTGCCATGTGTATTCTTGTGCTTCTAGCACTGCATCTTCAATGCTGAGGCCATGCGCCATACAGGCGGCAATTGCACTGGTAAGCGTACAACCTGATCCATGGTAACTGCCAGCCAAACGCTCCCATTTATAGGCCTTAATCAGCTTGTCTTCGCCGTAGAGTGTATTGGTCACTTCAGTGGTACGTTCATGCGTACCCGTAATCAACACATACTCACTACCCATTGCCAATAATCGTGCAGCGCTCTCATCTAAAGAGGTTAATCCGACCTCTTCAGCTTCATCAGCAAATGCAAACCTACGCGCTTCTAAACTATTAGGCGTAATTAATGTAGCTTGTGGAAACAGCAGCTCGACCATTGCCTCCATCATTTCATCATTGCTTAAATCATCACCGCGGCCAGAAGTTAAAATAGGGTCAATTAACAAAGGAATATCTGGATAATCTGCCATAATTTCCGCAATCACCGCGATATTTTCAACCGAACCTAATAAGCCCAACTTAAAGGCTGAAACTTGTACATCCTCTAAAATTGCGCGCGCCTGATCATTAACCCAATCAGGGTCCATGGCTAATACACCATCAACACCGACGGTATCTTGCGCAGTAATTGCAGTCACCACTGACAGTGGATGACAGCCGATACTGGCGAAGGTAAGTATATCCGCCTGTAGCCCAGCACCACTGCTTGGGTCTGTACCTGCGAATGTTAAAACTGACGGGGGTGCTTGGTTTGCCATAATATTATCGCTAATCGCTAAAGTTGGAGCGGGTGACGGGAATCGAACCCGCGTATCGAGCTTGGGAAGCTAGCGTTCTACCATTGAACTACACCCGCATAAATAAATACTTAAATGAGATACTAGCTGTAATTAGCAGCCTGCTTATTTTACCACCAAACCTGTATGCACTAAACCTAGTAAGCAAGTTATGGCAATTTAGTGCATAAGTATTTTTTAAAATGGCTAACTCTTTCTATTGAATACAATATTAGATTCAACACGAACAGCAACATTTCATATCCACAATGGCAAAGTATTGACTATGTAGCTTAATTTTGGCGCATAATGCATATATAACATTGTTATGTACATGGTTTATATAGTGCCACCAAAAGTGCAATTGATTATATTTTTTAGCAATCGTTGTTTCTGATGCGCCAGTCAAAAAACGATGATGATTTATTTTCAGGAGATTGATAATGAACATGAGGGTATATAGATTAAGCGCTATTACATTAGCAATGAGCGCCTGTTTATCAACACATGCTTGGTCAGGAGATGCTACCGTTGACACGAAAGATGTAGAACTATTACGCAAAGAGCTAGGTGAACTCAATAATCGTTATGAAGCACAAAGCGCTGCATTACAAGCTTTGGCACAAAGGCTACAGCAACTTGAATCCAGTGGACAAGGCCAAGCAAGACCGATGCATGCTGTTAATAAAAAAATGGTGGTCGCCGACACTGACACTACTTCAGGCACAAGTAATGAACGAGCATTCGCCTCAGATGCCAATGAACCAGTCATAAAAGAAGCACCTGCCTCACGTAGTGCTGAAGCAGTTTATCGCGAACAAAATGCTTTATTCAATAAAACGTTCACACTAGAGGCTGGCGTTAGCTACAGTCATACCGATCGCCGCCAACTGACACTAGAAGGTTTCTTGGCACTAGATGCTATTTTTCTTGGCAACATCAATCTTGACCGCATTCAATCAGACATCACTCAATTTGACCTCACTGGTCGTTATGGAGTGACAGATCGCCTTCAATTTGACCTCAATTTACCTTTTCTCTATCGCGCATCAACTTATGAGTCCGGGGGGGCGGCGGGTGGCAGTGCATCAACGCTAAGCGAGCGAGATATTAGCAATGCTGGCTTGGGTGATGTAAGTGCAGGTGCTTATTATCGTATATTCCCAGAAACACCTACAACGCCGGATGTAGTATGGAACGTACGCGTAAAAGCACCAACGGGCAAAGACCCTTACGGCATTAAGCTTAGAACCGACCCGGGCAACTCTAACTTGGTTGTTCCTGACGATCTTCCTACAGGCAATGGCGTATGGACACTATCTTCTGGCCTAACTTTCGTTAAAACCATAGATCCTGCCATTCTGTTTGCCAATGTTAGTTATGCTCATAACTTCACCCGAAAATTTGACGATATTAGCGGCCAGCCAAACACCAGAACTTCCGGCGAAATTGACTTAGGAGACGCCTATCAATTAGGTGGCGGTTTAGCTTTTGCACTGAACGAACGCATGAGTATGAGCATGTCTTATGCACACCGCTTTACACAAAAATCTAGAATTAAAGCTGATGGGCAGAGTTGGACTAGTGTCGTTGGTAGCGACTCAAGTGCAGGTTCGCTTAATTTTGGTGTGACTTACGCAATGACAGACCACCTTTCAATGGTAGCGAATGTTGGTGTGGGCGTAACACCTGATGCACCTGATGTGACAGTAGGCATGAAGTTTCCATACAACTTCTAAGGTAGCCTGACGATATGGCACTCAGTAACTGCTAGCTTTAGTGTCAGCAGTTACTGAGCAACTAAAGCCAGTCAAAACACCAGCTTATAGAATAACCCTAACAGACTAAGGTGTTGCCCTTAGTTTCAAAGCAAGATAATCCATATATTATGCGACTCTGTTGTGAAATTTCACTAGAGGTAGCCTGTGCTTCATTATCACCATTAAATATGTCTGATATTGATTAAACCGTGGCGCTGCCCTTAAGAAGCAAAACGGGAATACAAGCATGCATAATACTGAATACCGGAATCTGCTTTATTTTAATGCTTCATGTACACCGCCTATGCCAATACTGGTGGGTGAAATCAACAAAGCTGGCTGGAATGTAAAGTTAGCCGAAGACGTGCCGAGTGCTCAAAATGCACTACTCAAGCATTCCCCACGCGTAGCTATTGCACAGTTTGATGATTCAAATGGGCGCTTACCAGCGCCTATTGAAAACTTTTTCAGGAATGTAGATCAAGTCGAGTGGGTTGCGCTCATCCCCAAAAATGCGATGAATAATCACCATATCAAGCAAATTATTAGCGAATCTTTTTACGATTTTCATACACTCCCTCCTGAGACAGACAAACTACTGGTAACACTAGGACATGCTGAGGGTATGGCGTGCATGAAGCGTGACAATCGCGTCACAGGCCAATTACTACCTAATGAAGATGAAATGGTTGGTGCTAGCCCACAAATGCTTGATTTATTTAAGAATATACGCAAGGTTGCTAGTGTCGATGCTCCCGTATTGATTACTGGTGAAAGTGGCACGGGTAAAGAACTTGCCGCACTGGCGCTACATGAGCGCTCTACCCGACATCACAAACCTTTTGTTGCTGTTAATTGTGGCTCATTACCTAGCGGATTGATTCAATCAGAGCTATTTGGGCATGAAAAAGGTGCGTTTACGGGTGCTAGCCAACGCAAAATCGGGCGCATTGAAACGGCGGCGGGCGGTACTATCTTTCTAGATGAAATTGGCGATTTACCACTAGAGTTGCAAGTAAATCTTTTGCGTTTTTTACAAGAAAAAACCATTGAGCGCTTAGGTAGCACAGAGAAAATTCATGTTGATGTGCGGGTACTCGCTGCTACCCATATTGATTTAGAAGCAGCAGTGAAAGACGGAAAGTTCCGAGAGGATCTTTATTATCGACTCAATGTATTAAAAATTAAAACGCCCGCACTACGTGATAGGGAAGGTGATATCGAAGTGCTTGCCAAATACTTTTTTGATAAGTTCTTTAACGAAAAAAGGCGTAACGTCAAAGGATTTTCGCCATCGGCACTCCAGATAATGAACCATTACGCCTGGCCGGGTAATGTACGTGAACTTATAAGCAGGGTGAGGCGCGCGATGGTGATGTGTGAAAGGCGTCTAATCACCCCAGAAGATTTAGACCTTGACCGTCGTAATGGTGAGCGCCAAATAACAACACTTGAATCTGCCAGAAGTTCAGCAGAAATGGAAGCCATCCGCAATGCCTTACATAAAAATAATAACAACCTTACACTAGCATCCCGCATGCTTGGCGTATCCCGTGCGACTTTATATCGATTAATGGAAAAATATGACTTGATGCCTAAAATCTGAGAGAAAGTAGCTAATCTTAATGGTGGCTATCTCTCATTTGTCCACAATGAACTTACCACTTTAACCCATCTTATTTTTATTCAATGCGCTTGATTTTAGCGTCTCATTATCAAAATGATGATTCACATACTTTTTTTCTAACAGATCACTGTTGCAATTTTGATACACTTTTTGAAACTTATTTTTTTCATTAAATTCAATAAGATAAAAAAATTTCACACAACATCTGTCACAGTTTCGATACAAACACAACCTACCATAGATTTCCACCATTTATATAAAATTCAATATAAACATATAGTTAATGTATTGGCATGCAGATTGCTACACCTACTCCAACGATTCGATGCACATCGTTAACGCATCGAGAAGTTTAGGGGTTTGCAAATATGTATTGGCTATTAAAGCATTCAAGCAAAGATGAGCATCGCTTACTAAAAAGCAACCAACATTTAGTCGAGTTATTGGGTCGGATATTTGTCATTGCCGTGCTCTGCAGTTCAAGTTTAGCAATTGCAGGGCCTGTAGATAATGCATCTTACTCAGAGACACTCAATTGGCTAGATGATGACAACACAACGATAGACGATGACGCATTATTATCAATTAATGGCAAAGGTGCTGAAACAACTAGGTTAGAGAGTGACTCAAAATTTGCAATTATTCTTTGGGATGAGGGCAGTCAAGGTAACAAAGGCAACACAAACCATGAAATGAGTAGTAGCCCTGTGATTACGTTGACAGTCATTCAAAAGTAAAGGAATCCATGTCATGCACAACAAGCACTTACAAAAATTACAGCAAGTAACCATTGCCTCACTTTTGTGTAAGCCTGTTGTGTCAGGTCTTATTGTTTTAGGCTTGATTGTGCCGACACTCTCGATAGCATTAGCAGCAGATGGAATTGTTGTGCTGCAACGTGAAGTTCCAGTTCGTCCAGCCATTCGTGATGGACAACCTGGCCACGCAGTCACTGTTGACACCTCACCAGATGACAAGATTAAAACGGCTGTGGGTCAGAGCGTAGGCGTTAAGCCAATCGAGTTAGGTGATGATGAGTTTTCCTCAATTTCCACCAACAGCCCATCATCATTAAACGTAATGACTGACTCAAACAAACTATCTGGGGCTGTACTTAACAGCTACGGCCTTGGCAATAATAGCCATCCAGCACAATCAGCGACGTCAACGCTATCAGGCACTATTGGCGGCGCAGTGGGTGGTGCAGTTGGCGGGTTGCCAAGCCAAATTAACGCTGGGGTAAGTGGCACTAGCAATGCATTAAATGGCATGACTGGCGCCATTATGCGCAGTAGCGGCCAATAGGAAAAGAGCTTGAGGAAACCATCATGAACTCAAAAGCATTAGTCACAGTATTATTAATACTGCTATCCGGACCGCATAGCCAGATAGCGATTGCGCAAGATAACCTGCCTGATATTCCAAGCTACATGACACAGAGCATCATTGATAGCAATGCGCTAAGCCATGTACGTGGGCGATTTGCTGTCAACATGACAGCAGGTGACTCGAACACCCAAGCCAATACGGCAGCCATTGCGCTAGGTACTCAAAATGGTCCTGCTATTGGTATCGTGAATGGCATGCAAGTAACAGGTTCACAACAGGCTAATTTACCTGACATCGCAATTGCGACGATTGGAGGCCAAGCCTTTGCGCATAGCTCAGGTTTGATTTCGGTCAATCAATCAAGTGGTGTAGGGAACGCACAAGCGAATGGCGCAGCATTCGCAATGGGATTTGAAGAGGTGGTAGCGGAAAGCGTACTCTCTGCCGCAACTTCAAATGCAGTACCGATTGACGCAGGAAATAGCAAGCGTCACCAGTCAGTATCGATAGATGATACTGCGTTTCATGGTGCACACGGGTTAGTTCAGGTGAACCAGTCGGCAGGGTCGGGCAATAGTACGGCCAACAACTTTGCGCTCCAAGTGCAATTGGGCGCAAAGCCGTAATTTCTAGTTTTTAACCAACCGCAATTAGGAGAATAACATGAAATCGTCTTTTGAAAAAAAATCCATCGCGTTGGCAGTGGCCGCTTTGCTCACTTCGCCAGCAGTATTTGCTAACGATAACGATTATGGTCGAGGCCATGATGATGTCGAAATTAAAAAAGAAATTAGCTTGGAACAAGATGTGGAAATAGAGGGTAAGGTTGATGTGAACGGCAGTATTTATATTGACGCTAGCTCTACAGCGCTCGTTAATGACAAACAAATTAACGGCGATAACAATGTCACCAACAATGAATCCACCAACACCGCAACGGTTAACGGCAACGCACTTAACAATGCTAGCGGCAACATTGGCCTCAACGTTACTGCAGGTGATAACAATCAACAAGCGAATGCAGCAGCATTTTCTGCCGCTGATGCCAGCTTTGTGTTTGGCTCATCTGATGCAGAAGTGTTTGCAACACAAGCTGTGGTTGGCAACAATGTTACTAACCTAGGTCAAACCAATGCAGCGACACTTGGCGGTAATGCGCTTGCTAATGCAAGCGGTAATATCGGCGTTAATATTTCTGCTGGTAACAATAATCAGCAAAAAAATGACCTTGCTGCATCTGTCGCTGTAGCACGCATGGCCACAGCTACGGTTCAAGTGACCCAAATAAATGGTCATAACACGACCTCAAACGACCCTATCCATAAAGAGGAAGTGCAAAATGTAGCAGTTAGCTTAGCACTTAACGCAAGTGGCGGTTACTTTGGATTAGGTCTTGGCGGCTATTCTGGAACTGCGTCAGGCACAACCACTGGCACATCTGATCAAATTGGCGATGTTTATCCTGACATTTGGACTGGTAATGCTCAAAATGTTCCTCCTGGTCAGCAACACACTGCTCATCCAGGCGGGTCAGCTGATGGTCACTTTGACCTAGATACACAAACTCAAGGTGGTAGCGACCTTAATGATGATGGTGGAGCACTTGCATTCAACAATGATGGCACATACTCAGGTACGGAGGGCGGCCATCTAGGTTTCTTTGAAGCTGGCGTTCAATCTCTATCTGGCACTGTGACAGGCTACATTCCAGTAGTAGTGGCAACTAACCTAGCAACAACTAACACCTCAACACTAGGTGATAACGCATTGATGAATGCCTCTGGCAACATTGGTGTGAACATCGCATCAGGCACCAACAATCAGCAATATAACGGCTTAGCAATCTCTGCTACACAAGCTGGTGCTGGTGGCGGCGGTAATGGTGGTGAATAACGTGCTTAGATAGCACAACTATCATGCACTGACAGCTCAAAAGGCCGTCTTAGTAAGTATCCACTAGATTTTTCTAGTGGATACTTCACCTCTAAATACTTGCATCACGATATGTTAGGAAAAGAGAGTTGTAATGCTACATACCTGCCAATATCGACTTACTCATAAATCGCTGCGTGTGTTCGCGATGCTTATCATCACGCATATAAGTTTCAACGTTTCATCTGCACTGATACAACCAGCAATGGCAACCGATATAAGATTCGGTGGGATTGTCCCTGGATTGGGCATTATTCAAAAAAATATGCTGAGTATGCGAGAGCTAAAGTTTACTGACATGGTGCCGCAACACACTGACTTTAGCTGTGGTGCCGCTGCACTAGCGACTATTTTAAATTTTGCATACAAGAAAGATTTAACTGAAGAAGATGTTATCGAAGGCTTATTAAAAGTAAGTGATCCTGAGTTAGTGCGTCAAAAAGGATTTTCTCTATTAGATATTAAAAACTACACGCAAAGTATTGGCTTTCGTGGACGTGGTTATAGTGTAACCCCTGAGACTTTAGAAAAAGTGACGATTCCGACCATTGTTTTACTTAATTACAAAGGTTACAAACACTTTGTCGTACTTAAAAAATCTACATCCGAAAGGGCTTATATTGCTGACCCTGCTTTGGGTAACCGCATCATGAAAAGAAGTGAATTTGATGCAAATTGGAATGGGATTGTATTTGCTGTCATTGGGCAGGACTTTGATCGTGAATCAATCTTACTCAAACCAAAAGAACAGTTAACGGCTAGAACACTAACCGACTCATTTCACCCTTTAACTGATGCAGAACTGTTTGACTTTGGATTTGTACGCTCAGATATGTTGGGGCTGTAAACATTTAGTTAATAAGCACTAGCGAAAAAGAATTAATGAAGAAGTTAGTGCGTTCGTAATCGCTCAATTGCAATACATTTAAGTACAACATTAAAAGCAATCAGGAATAAATGTAGCTGAGGAGTTTAGGAGGCTTTAAAAATGAACATCTCTACAATCAATTCGCTTCAACACGCTCAATATTCACGTCAATTAAATTTGAAAAATGTGCAGCATGCTCGTTTACTGTCTGTTCCTTCTAAAAAAGTAGCATTCATGTTAGCTGGCCTTATTGCCTTTAGCCCAGTAGCCAGTGCAGCTTTGCCACCAGATTTAGAATTATTTAATGGTATGCAAGAGGTTTCTGACAGTGACTTAGGCCATATGCGTGGTAAGTTCGCTAGTAATAATCAAGTGCTATATTTTGGGGTAGAAATGATTAGCCAATGGGAAACATCAACAGGCAATGTTATTACTGCTGGTGCCAACCTGAATATAGACTTTAGATCGAACACACCGTCTGTACACTATGTACCAACTGTCAGCATAGAACAATCTCAAAACACTATTGCGACTCAACAATCAAATGGGGCCAATAATGTGAGTGGAGGAGCGGGATTAGCAAACATTAGCGGTGTTTCACAAACCATACAGGTCGCCGGAGCTTCTAACAATATTCATAATGGTATCGATATGCAAGTGGAGCTTACATCAACGAACCAAGGCGGCTCTATCGCCAATGCAGTAGGTGGTCAGGCCGGACTAGTATCAGCCACAGGTAACGACGGGACGATTGCAACGGTCTCTTTGTCCCATAACAATATAGGCGTCAATGTGATGGTCCCAGGGCAAGGACAAATATTACAAGAAATTAGAAATCAAGGCATGTTCCAAGCTGCACGTATCGGCGGTGATCTTAACCAGATTCATAACGCAATTACGATGCATATTGGCTTAAATGCAGCAACAGGTAACGGCAGCACTAGTGCATTTGCCGCAATACAAAGTTTAAAGAGCCTGCCTCAAAATAGCTTTTAGGTTCAGCCACAGTTAATCTTGAAAAACGTTAGTGATAAAGTATAAGAAGGCTGTGGAAGATGCGCTTATGTTATACAGTCTAATGCCAAGGTATTGCTTGCGATCTAAACATCGCTCGTTCCATGGGCATGAAGCAATGGTTATCCATCATCATTGGCGCATCTTCCACAGCTTTCTTATCATGCATGACAGATCCTGATAATGGATCAGAACTCTAAAGGGTTCACATCAACGGCCCATCTCACCTTAGTTGCCATGGATTCAGACCTTAATTGATCCACTAGCTGCGTAAGCAGTTTTTGCAATGCTGGGCGATGGGTTGAATGCATTAAAATATAAGCTCGCTCCATGCCTTTTAAGCGCTCCATCTGTGGCCTAACAGGGTCATAAGTCATAACATGCGGACTAAGCTGACGCGCCTGCTCAAACGCAAACTGTAAAAACTTCTGCACCAATGCAAAATCATGCGCTTCTGCACGTAGCAACGCAGTAAACACATAGGGTGGAAACTGTACTTGTTCACGCTCTAACAACAAGTCATTGGCATAACTTGCATAATTTTGCGTGCGTAATGCATTAAACAAGGCATGATCTGGAAATGCTGTCTGAATAATTACTTGGCCTGCTTTATCAGCACGGCCCGCACGCCCCGCAACTTGCATCAGTTGTGCGAACAAGCGCTCACTTGCCCTAAAGTCAGGGCTGTGTAGGGCGCTATCAGTATCAATCACGCCCACTAACGTTAAGTTAGGAAAATCATGTCCTTTAGCCAGCATCTGTGTGCCCACTAAAATATCTATTTCCTGATTATGTACACGATCTAGAATTTCAACCAAGGCATGCTTACGACTAATGCTGTCACGATCTACCCTTGCGATACGCGCGGTTGGGAACAGGGTAGACAACGTCTGTTCTAGGCGCTGTGTACCATGACCTGTCGGGTGTAAATCCGCATTGCCACAGCTTGGGCATTGGTTCGGAATTCGCTGCTCATGTCCACAATGATGGCAACGCAATTTTCTTTGCCCTAAATGCACCACCAAACGGCTACTACAGCGCGTGCAAGGCGCAATCCAGTGGCATGCAGAACACAATAAGACTGGCGAATAGCCACGACGATTAATAAACAATAGCGACTGTTCTTTACGTTCCAGCCGTAAACGCAAGGCTGACACCAGCTGCGGTGTTAAACCATGCTGCAAGTTGACCTTAGTGGTATCAATACAATCAATCTTAGGGAGTTGTGCTGCAGTGACCGCACGCTGTTTTAATGTAAGCAAGCCATATTTATTAGACTGACTATTATTAGATAGCGTGCTTGAAACTTGCACACTATTGCCCATTGCGTTGTACCAGCTTTCTAATGCTGGCGTTGCGGAACCCATCACAACAGGAATATTGAGCCGTTTTGCGCGCACCAAGGCGACATCGCGCGCATGGTAACGCATACTATCTTGTTGCTTGTAGGAGCTGTCATGCTCCTCATCAATAATAATCAGCTTTAAATGTGGCAGAGGTGTAAAAATTGAAAGTCGCGTACCAATAATAATCTGCGCGGCACCCGCCTGCGCAAGCTGCCAATTATGTAAGCGCTCACTCTCACTCAAACTACTATGTAAACTCACTAAACTATATTGAGGAAGTCTCGCCCTGAATCTCGCCTCAAGCTGGGGGGTCAGGTTAATTTCAGGCACTAGTACCAGTATCTGAGCGTTGCTTGATTCAGCTTTTATTGCAGCAGAGTCAGGCGTATTATTATTTTGCTTATCTTGTGACGCTTGCAAGATATGTTGCATCAAGCGAATATACACCTCTGTTTTTCCACTTCCAGTGATGCCATGCAACAACCACGCCTTAAACGCGTTGATATCTTGCGTGATACTTCCCACCGCCTGTGCTTGCTCATCATTCAGCGCAGGTTGCGGTGTTTCTAATATGGCAGGCACGCGCTTAATTGCCAGCACCTGCTCACTTGTAGCATAGCCTAAAGCTACCAGTTCTTTTGCCGCCTTACGCGCACTAGATGACAGCGCATCTAGCTCTGCTTCCGTTTGTGCATTATTTTCCTGCAAAGCTGTCAACACTTGGCGCAACACACGCTGCCTTTTAGGCATGGACTCAAGGTCAACCTGCCTACCTAAATCAGTAATTTGGTATAAATATTGTTTCCGCGAAACCGCTGGTGCTACTTGGCGCAAACGTGCAGGCAATGCTGCTAACAACGCCTGGCCAAACGGATAATGATAATAATCCGCGCTAAATTTAATCAAACTTAACATTTCAGCATCAAGCGGTGTTTCTTCAACAAAGGCCTGTGTAATTGGCTTAAGCTTCTCTATAGAAAACTCGCTGGTGTCCACGCTGGCCATCACAATGCCTATTTGATTACGGCGCCCAAACGGTACCAGTACGCGCTGGCCAATTGCTACGTGTTGATCCCCGCTTAAATAATCAAATAAGCGTGCTAGTGGTACATCAAGTGCAATTTTTAAGATGGGTTTAGACAATGGAGTAGAATATTGGCGTGAAGATTTATTAGGTTTAAAAGTAATTTAAGTTAAAAAAGTAAGCGTAATATGCCATCTATTATGCTGCTTTAAACAACTATTGGCATATTTAACACAATATTTATAATCGCTTTTTTCGTATATACGGCAACTATCTTAAGGAAACGCGGAATAAGTCTCCGAGCGAGATAAAGTGCAAGGCGCACGGAGCGCAGAAGCCGAGATAGTATGCGGTATACAACGAGGTTGCGAGTACCGCGCAACGCAGCAATTTGCTCGCGTAGGCACTTATTCCGCGTTTCCTTAAATCATTAAGCTTGAAGTATTCACTAGCACATGATGACTAACGTGCTAATCACTAATATGGGTTAAAATACCGTTTTTAGCTTTTATGCAATTATTGTGAAAACATATCTTACCCAATTACTGACGACTGCCGCAAAAAGTATTGCGCCAGAAATGACTGACTTAACGATTATATTAGAGCGCCCGAAATCAGCCGACCATGGCGATTTTGCCACAAATCTAGCGCTCGTTTTAGCAAAACCACTAAAACAAAACCCGCGTGCAATCGCCACTCAAATTATTGAGGCGTTGCCATTCAGTGAATATATCGCTAAAACTGAAATTGCAGGTGCTGGTTTTATTAACTTCTTTTTAAGCCCGCAATCCAAACAAGTCGTCATTAAAGATATCTTAAAAGCTGGCGAGCAGTATGGCCGCAACAACAACGGCAATCAGAAAAAAGTACAAGTAGAGTTTGTCTCTGCCAACCCAACGGGCCCACTACATGTAGGCCACGGACGTGGCGCGGCTGTAGGTGACTGCTTGGCACGCTTACTCGATGCAAACGGCTGGAATGTGACCCGTGAGTTCTATTATAACGATGCTGGTGCGCAAATTGATAACCTCACCATCTCAGTGTTAGCAAGATGCAAAGGCATCTCAACAGAGCATGAAAGCTTTCCTGAAAATGGCTACCGCGGCGAATATATCAATGATATTGCAGCAGCTTTCCTGGCCAAGCATACCGTGGTTGCAGACGACATTGAAGTGACTGCGAGTGGCGATATCAATGACTTGAACTCAATTCGTGCATTTAGCGTGGCATATTTGCGCCATGAGCAAGATCTAGACTTAAAAGCGTTTCAAATTAAGTTTGACGTATTCTCACTAGAAAGTGCGCTTTATACGACAGGCAAGGTTGAGCAAACGGTTCAAGCCTTAATTAAAAGCGGCCATACTTATGAAGAAAACGACGCGCTTTGGCTTAAAACCACAGACTTTGGCGATGACAAAGACCGTGTCATGCGTAAAACTGATGGTGGCTACACTTACTTTGTCCCCGATGTGGCTTACCACACCGACAAGTGGAGCCGTGGCTTTGTACGCGTGATTAACGAGCAGGGCGCAGACCATCACAGCACCATCACCCGCGTACGCGCAGGCTTGCAGGCGTTAGATATCGGCATCCCAAAAGGCTGGCCAGATTACGTATTGCATCAAATGGTGACCGTGATGCGCGGCGGTGAAGAAGTTAAACTTTCAAAACGTGCAGGTAGCTATGTTACCTTGCGTGATTTAATTGAAGAGGTAGGCTGCGATGCAACGCGTTACTTCCTGGCAGCACGCCGCGCCGACTCACAATTAGTATTTGATATTGATTTAGCGCGTAGCCAAAGCAACGACAACCCAGTGTATTACATTCAATATGCGCATGCGCGTATTTGTAGCGTACTAAGCCAGTGGGGTGGTGATATCAGCAGCTTGGCTAACGCCAATTTAAACCCACTAGTCACCGCGCATGAAACTGCACTGATGCAACGCTTAAGTGAGTACCCAGAAGTCGTCGCCAATGCAGCCACTGAGCTAGCACCGCACGTGGTGGCTAATTACTTAAAAGAATTAGCCAGCGACTTACACAGCTACTACAACGAATATAAATTCTTGATTGAAGACGAGTCACTGAAACTCGCTCGCTTAAGCCTAATTAGCGCTACCCAGCAAGTCCTTAAAAATGGGCTTGATTTACTTGGTGTTGCCGCCAAAGAGAGAATGTAAGGAAACAAGATGAGTAGAGATTACAAACCAAGACCAGAACGCACCGCAAAACAAAGCCAAGGCAACCCTTTTATCACGGGCCTATTAGTCGGCTTCTTATTAGGCGTGGCCGCATCTTTAACTGTGGTCATGATGATTAAAGGCGAAGAAAGCCCATTTGCGGATTTAGCATCTCCTGAAAAACCGCTCTCAGAGAAAATAGCGGAAAGCGCTAAAGAGCAAGCGGCTAAAGACAACGATAAAGCGCAAGAAGCAAAAACTGAAACTTCAGAAACCACTGAAGATAAAACACGTTTTGATTTTTACACGATTCTGCCAGGAAGCGAGCGCCAGGTAAGCACAGAGGAAGTTAAAATTAAAGAACAAAGTGCGGAACCATCCGTACAAAATACTTATTTTCTTCAAGTTGGCGCATTCCAAACCGAAGAAGAGGCTGACAACATGAAAGCCACACTAGCCTTACAAGGCTTTGAGGCTCTGGTACAAACTGCAACTATCCCTAACAAGGGCGTTTGGCATCGTGTTCGTGTTGGCCCACTGAAAAATCTGGAGCTTATTAACAAAACTAAAGCAGATTTAGCTAGCAATGGTTTTAAATCAGATTTAATTACAGTTAATAATGAAACCCAGTAGGCTTTTGGCTGGTCTATGGGTTGGGTTAGTCTGATGCAAACCAAACTCAATGCCAATTGACTCAAGAATGAACAAAAAATAGTCACTAAAAATAATTGTCAGCCAAATTCAAGATGACACGTTTCAAGTAATATATTTAGAGAGCTTGCTTCTGAATAAATGTTAAATAGAATAGCTGAATGTTTAATCACCAATTTAAAGAATCGTTAACAAGGACAATATCAATGAAAAAATTATTAACCGCTTTAATGTTACTGGCCTCATTTAGCGTGATGGCTGCCCCACAAATGGGCAAAGACTTTGATCGCACTGCACAAGCCATTAATACTGACACCACTAACAAAATTGAAGTAGTTGAGCTATTTTGGTATGGCTGCGGACACTGCCACAGCATGGAAGTACCATTAAATGCATGGGTAAAAAAACTACCAGCTGACGTCGTATTTAAACGTGTACCAGGCTTGCCACACCAAGCGTGGGCGCCGATGGCAAAAGCTTATTACGCGATGGAAACACTCGGTGTTTTAGAGAAACTACACTCACCATTGTTTGAAGCTATCCACACTAAAAAAACACTTAAACCAACAGATGAAAAAGCAGCGATTGATTGGGTGACACAACAAAGTGGCCTAGATAAGAAAAAAGTTGAAGAAGCTTTTAGTTCATTTGCGACCAACACCAGCCTAAACCGTGCGGCAAATATCTTCCGCTCATCTGGCGCAACAGGTGTACCTAGCTTAATTATCAACGGCCAATTCATTACATCAAGCACAATGGCTGGTAACAATGATTTAGCACTAAAAACGGCTGACTATATCATTGCAAATGTTCGTGCTGATAAAGCCAAGGCAGCTACCCCAGCAAAAAAGTAACAGCGTCCACTCACTGGTTTAAGGCGCTTTACCAAAAGATTTTTAACTGGTAATACTGTCAACACATGCTGAACTTCAAGAAACCCGTTTCTACCTGATGGTAAAACGGGTTTTTTATATTTAATATTGATATTGCTATTCAGCTATAAACCAATCAATGAAAGATAGTCATGAAAGTTTTTATCACAGGCGCATCAAGTGGCATAGGCGAAGCACTTGCATATGAGTATGCAAAACGCTATCAAAATGAAAATACTCTTATTGGTTTAGCAGCTAGGCGCAGTGAGCACTTACATGCACTACAGCATACCTTAGAAGCTAGCTACAACATCAAGTGCGCCATTTACCCGTTGGACGTACGCGATAATGCTGCACTCGTGGCGGCCGCCAACGACTTCACACAACAATATGGCGCACCTAATGTCGTCATTGGCAGTGCAGGGGTTAGTAGCGGCACACTCACAGAAAATGCAGAGGACACAAACGCATTTCAGGCAGTCATGGATATTAACGTCACGGGGCTAGTTAATACGTTTCAACCATTTATCAACGCCATGCGCTTAGCCGCCCAACGTGGCGAGACAGCTCAACTCGTTGGCATTGCCAGTGTTGCAGGCATACGCGGTTTACCAGGAGCAGGGGCTTATAGCGCATCAAAAGCAGCAACCATCGCCTACCTTGAAAGCTTGCGCGTTGAGATGCTGCATCACAGTATCGCTGTGACCACCATTGCACCTGGGTACATTCGCACCCCAATGACAGACATCAACACGTATAAAATGCCATTTTTAATGAATGCAGATATAGCTGCCCATAAATTTGTAAATGCAATTGAGCGTAAAAAACGTTTTGTGGTGATTCCATGGCAAATGGGTTGGGTGGCAAGACTGATGAGGTTAATTCCACCTGTACTTTGGGACTTCCTTGCACAGAATGCCCCACATAAACCACGTATTGATGTTAAGTGATTTAAGTAGCGAAAACTAGGGAACCTCACGCCAAATCGATATCACAGCATATTGCGTACCGTGAATAGGTAGCCTTACGTGGTGTTAACCTTCTGCCCCCTGTTGCCATGCCGATGACACCAAGGTCGTGACAAAGGAACGGGCACTTGGTGGGCATGCCCTCTACGGGTACAGCACAAAAAGGTCGGGGGGGATTTCAGCGAGGACTGTCTGAGGGCTTTAGCCCGAGTTCCGCAGCTGCCCGATCTTTTGAGCAGCGCAGGGAAACCGAAGGTCATGGCATTGGTGGGTCATTTACTTTGGTTACTTTCTTTTGGACAAGCAAAAGAAAGTAACTTGCCGTCGGGCAACCCCGACAACTCCCAGATATAAACCATGCACTTATTATGTACCTAAGATGTTGGGGGCTTAAATGAATATCGAAAAATACAGCGTACCAATTTATGGTACGCCACACAGATTGATGCTTAAAGCTAAATTTTCAAACTATCTCGCAATAGGTTTGTAACGAATACGTTTAGGCTTAGCGCCTTCTTCACCCAAGCGTTTACGCTTATCAGCCTCATACTCCTGATAGTTACCGTTAAAGAACGTCCATTGCGACTCACCCTCTGCCGCCAAGATATGGGTTGCGATACGGTCTAAGAACCAGCGATCATGGGAGATCACTAACACACTGCCTGCAAACTCTAGCAAGGCATCTTCCAGTGCACGCAATGTTTCTACATCTAAGTCGTTTGACGGTTCATCTAGCAGCAATACGTTACCGCCAGAAATCAGTGTTTTCGCTAAATGTAAACGCCCGCGCTCACCGCCAGACAGTTGACCCACGATTTTTTGCTGATCACCACCTTTAAAGTTAAAGCGACCGATGTAAGCACGAGATGGTGTTTCATAACGACCCACCGTTAAGATGTCTGAACCGCCTGAAATCTCATCAAACACGGTTTTATCATTGCTCAACACATCACGGCTTTGGTCCACATAGGCCAATTTCACGGTTTGGCCGATGTTCACTTCACCACTATCTGGCTGCTCCATGCCTGTAATCATCTTAAACAGGGTAGATTTACCTGCACCGTTCGGGCCGATAATCCCAACAATCGCACCTGCTGGAATACTAAAGCTCAAGTTATCAATTAGCAAACGATCTTTAAATGCCTTGCTCACGCCATTAAACTCAATCACTTGGTCGCCCAAACGCTCGCCAGCAGGGATAAATATCTCCTGTGTTTCATTGCGTTTTTGGTACTCAGCACTCGCTAACTCTTCATAACGGGCAATACGCGCCTTGCTCTTCGCCTGACGCGCTTTCGGGTTCTGACGCACCCACTCCAGCTCAGTATTCAGCGCTTTACGGCGTGATGACTCTTGTGATTCCTCTAACGCCAATCGTGCTTGCTTCTGATCTAACCAGCTTGAGTAATTGCCTTTCCATGGAATACCATGCCCACGGTCTAACTCCAAAATCCACTCCGCCGCATTATCGAGGAAATAACGGTCATGGGTAACTGCTACCACCGTGCCTGGGAAACGCACTAAAAACTGCTCTAACCACTCTACAGACTCTGCATCCAGATGGTTGGTGGGCTCATCTAGCAGCAACATATCTGGCTTAGATAACAGCAACTTACACAATGCTACACGGCGTTTCTCACCACCAGATAACGGGCCAATTTTGGCATCCCACGCAGGTAGACGTAGGGCATCTGCCGCGATTTCCAATTGATGCTCAACATCAGAACCGCTCGCAGCAATGATATTTTCATAGCGCGCTTGATCTTCAGCGAGCTTATCAAAATCTGCATCAGGCTCTGCATAGGCTGCGTAAACTTCCTCTAACTTTTGCTTAGCCTCCATCACTTCGCCCATGCCGCTTTCTACTTCTTCACGCACGGTTTTATTCGCATCTAACTGCGGCTCTTGCGGCAAATAGCCAATCGAAATATTAGGCTGCCACTGCACCTCACCCTCAAACTCTTTATCTGCGCCTGCCATAATGCGTAGCACCGTTGATTTACCCGAGCCGTTTAGACCCAGCAAACCAATCTTCGCACCGGGGAAAAAAGACAAAGAGATATCTTTAATAATTTGTTTTTTAGGGGGAACAATCTTGCTCACGCGGAGCATCGACATTACATATTGAGCCATGATGTTATCTTGCAAATTTAAAAATGAAAGCTTAACAGAAAGCCCGCCTGCTTGCTCGCTATCACCAACTCTAATCAATGATTGCCAATGAATAAGGCAAGGGGAATGTAGGTATAATGTGCCAACAATAAAAGGCACCGCTTAAATGGCAATTAAATCCACAATTTATAAAATCGATCTGCAAGTTTCTGATATGGACCGTCATTATTACCAGCAACACAATTTGACGATTGCTAAACACCCGTCAGAAACTGACGAGCGCGTCATGGTAAGACTGATTGGGTTTGCGATGTATGCTAATGAGTCGCTGATATTCGGCAAAGGCTTGAGTGATGATGAAGAACCAGATTTGTGGCAAAAGGATCTGACTAGCGCCATCGAGTTATGGATGGATGTTGGTCTACCGACAGAAAAAGATATTCGCAAAGCAGCAGGTCGCGCCAAGCAAGTCGTTGTTATGCTTTATGGCGGACGCGTAGCAGATATGTGGTGGACGGCCAACAGTAAAGCATTACTTAAAATCAACAACCTCACTGTGATTAACTTACCTGACACGAAAGAGCTAGCGAATATTGCTGAGCGTGGCTTTAATATCAGCTGCACCATTCAAGATGGACAAATCATGGTAGGGCATGACGGCGGCACTTTAGACATTACACCTGTGATTTTGAAAGAACCAAGCACGTACTAACTTGTTAGTTTCTTAGTTAAAGATATTTACTTAGAAAAAATGACTTTGTAGGCAGAGTTTGTACCAGCTGGTGCATGCTCTAACTTTTGATAAGTCGCCCCTACAAACTCCGCGCAAGCTTGCTGAAATGCACCCGTCACCAGCGTTTCACCTTGCTTAGCTAGATCTTCACCCAGCTTACAGGCAGCGTTCACCTCTGCACCAAACACTTCGGTATTACCTACACGTAAAATCTTACCGAAGCCCAAACCTATGCACAAGTGAACTCTTTCTTGCTCAAGTTTAGCTTCGTTATAGGGAGTTAAAACTTGCTGCATCACTAGTGCACATTGCAAGGCTTTTTGTGGCTTACGAAAAATCACCAATAAAGAGTCACCATCAGTTTTAAGTAAAAAACCTTCATGTTGCTCAATTACTGGTAATAGCAAACGCTCAGATTCATAAATCGTCTGCAGAAAGTGAATGATGCCATACTCTGCAACTTGGCGAGAAAAACCTGCCAAATCAGTCATCATCACGCACCACTCTTCTCCAAACAAATCCCAAATACGCTGATCTATTTCGATTTTATTTGCATCAGGCAATAACCGCTGAGCAATCAAGTCATATAAACGGCCTTCAGAATTTTGCATGATGGTTTTAGTGTGGTGACTCATCACTTTCCAATTCTTAAGTGTGCTAAGCGAAACTTATTCTACGGTGACTGATTTCGCCAAATTCCTAGGCTTATCCACATCCGTACCCTTTAATAGAGCCGCATGATACGCCAACATCTGCACTGGAATCGTATGCAAAATAGGGGAGAGTACACCCACATGGCGTGGGGTACGTATCACATGTACACCTTCAGACTCTGTAAAGTGGCTGTCTGCATCAGCAAATACAAACAACTCACCGCCACGTGCTCTTACTTCCTGCATGTTAGATTTTACTTTTTCTAGTAAAGCATCATTCGGTGCAATCACTACCACCGGCATATCGCTATCTACCAGCGCCAAGGGGCCGTGTTTAAGCTCGCCCGCAGGGTAAGCTTCGGCATGGATGTATGAAATCTCTTTAAGCTTCAATGCGCCTTCTAAAGCAATAGGGTAATGTATACCGCGCCCTAGGAATAAAGCATGTTGTTTATTGGCAAATGATTTTGCCCACTCTCGAATTTGCGGCTCTAAGTTCAGCGCATGTTGTACGCTACCTGCTAATTGGCGCAATGCGTTTAAATGTGATTGTTCAGTCTCTTTATCTAATAAACCACGCTGTTTTGCCAGTGTTGCGGCTAGCGTAAATAAGGCCACTAATTGAGTAGTGAATGCCTTGGTAGAAGCCACGCCGATTTCTGCCCCTGCCCGCGTGTAGAACACCAACTCTGAAGCACGTGGGATTGCGCTCTCTTGCACGTTGCAAATCGCAAGGGTGAGATGCTGACCTAATGCCTTAGCGTGCTTTAACGCCTCCATCGTGTCTAGTGTTTCACCAGACTGCGAAATCGTCACGATTAATTGACGTGGATTAGGCACAGACTCACGATAACGGTATTCACTGGCAATTTCTACATTGGTTGGTAACTTGGCAATACTTTCTAGCCAGTATTTAGCAGTAAGCGCAGCATAATAACTGGTGCCTGCAGCTAATATTAAAATGCTGTCCACTTGCTCAAACACGCCTGCTGCGCCTTCGCCAAATAGGGCAGGTGAGAAGTGATTGTCATCAATTAACGCCTCTATCGTATCGGTTAACGCGCGTGGTTGCTCATGAATCTCTTTTTGCATGAAGTGCGAATATGGGCCTAACTCTAGGCTAGCGAGTGACACATCACTCATGTGAATTTTACGTGTGACTTGCGTGCCGTCACGCCCAAAAATGGTCACGCCTTCACGACGAATATCCGCAACATCACCATCCTCTAAATAAATTACTTTGCGTGTTACTGATAGCACAGCAGAAACATCGGAGGCAATGAAGTTTTCACCTTCACCTAAACCTATCAATAGCGGGCAACCTAAACGCGCTGTCACCATATGCTCAGGCTCTTTTTTAGAAATCACGCTAATCGCAAATGCGCCTGTAAGCTCGCTCACAGCTTTTTGGGTGGCTGCAAGCAATGCTAGGCTTTGATGATAATGATGAATTAAGTGCGCTATTACCTCAGTATCGGTTTGTGATTCAAACACGTAACCCAAGGTTTTTAAGTGCGCGCGCTGTTCATCATGATTCTCAATAATGCCGTTATGTACCACGGCAATTTCGCCACTAGATTGGCTAGGTGACACATGTGGATGAGCATTGCTTTCAGTTACGCCTCCATGGGTAGCCCAGCGGGTATGGCCAATACCGACGAGGCCACTGAGTTGTGACTCATTCGCTTTTTCTGTCATCGCAGAAACACGACCCACTGCACGCACGCGCTCAATGCCTGCACCGTTTAATACAGCAACACCAGCTGAGTCGTAGCCTCGGTACTCTAAGCGGCTTAAGCCTTCGATTAAGGTTGAAACAACATTTCTATTTGCAACTGCTCCTACAATGCCACACATAGTTTTACTTTCTTTATCTTGAATTTTATCTCGATTTGCATGTTCAACAACAAACCTGTTTGTTCTTATTACTTTAGGTTTGTAATTAATCAAATCATATAGAAACAATTACTTTTTAATCTTTTGTGGTCGTTTCCAACCAGTAATCGTTTTTTGCTCTTTGGCACGACAGAAGGTGAGAGCATCGGCCGGCGCATCTTTGGTTATGGTAGAGCCAGCCGCAATAGTAGCGTTTTTACCGATGGTAATCGGCGCTACCAATTGTGAATCTGAGCCGATAAAAGCACCATCCTCAATCACAGTTCTAAACTTATTGGCACCGTCATAGTTACAGGTAATGGTACCTGCGCCAATATTAACCGCTTTACCTACGGTACTGTCACCCACATAACTCAAATGATTGATCTTACTACCAATGTCCACTTGTGCATTTTTCAACTCTACAAAGTTGCCGACATGCGTATCCGCAGCCAAGGTAGTGCCTGGGCGCAAGCGTGCAAATGGGCCTATCTTGCTATTTTCACCAATGCTGGTGTCATCAATATGAGTAAACGCTGCAATCTGCGTACCTGCACCAATCACTGCATTTTTAATCACACAATTGGCTGCTATTCTCACACGGTCACCCAACGTTACATTGCCCTCAAACACGCAGTTCACGTCTATCTCTACATCACGCCCACAATGTAAATCACCCCGCACATCAATACGTGTAGCATCTTTTAAAGTAACACCGTGCTGTAATAAAGCTTGTGCAATTCTAGTTTGATGCACGCGTTCAATTTGTGCCAAATCAGTTTTAGCATTAATACCAGTCACAGACCATTCATCATCCGTAACTTCAGCTACCACACTAACGTTATCTTGCACCGCTAGCGCCACGATATCCGTTAAGTAGTATTCCCCTTGTGCATTATTATTGTTGATTCTACATAACCAGCTTTTAAGATGCGCATTTGGCATTGCCATAATGCCTGTATTTACCTCAACAATCGCGCGCTGCGCCTCTGTTGCATCTTTGTGCTCGACAATGGCATGTACTTGGCCACTTGCAGCGCGCACGATACGACCATAGCCAGTTGGGTCTGCTTTATTAAACGAAAGAATTGCCAGTTTGTTCTCTGCTAGCGCGATCAACTTCCGACAAACATCAACGTCAACTAGCGGCACATCACCCAACAAAATAAGGGTATCTGCATCAACATCTAAATGCGGTAAAGCCTGCTGTACTGCATGGCCAGTGCCATGTTGCTCCGCTTGGTTTACCCAGGTTATATCTTCGGTGCTAAAGGCTTCTTTTACACGCTCGCCACCAAAGCCATAGACCACGATAATCTTATTAGGCTGCAAGGCCTTCGCACAGTTAATGACATGCGCCAATATTGGCTTTGCACCAACCACATGTAAGACTTTTGGTAACTCAGAATGCATACGGGTACCTTTACCCGCTGCCAATATCACGATATTTAATTTGTTCATGTATTATTAATGTCTGTTTCTATCTGCAAAGTATAACAAAAAAGGCAACCTAAGTTGCCTTTTTGCTTTTTACACCATCTTCACTGCAATTAATGCGTTTTCTTGCGTAAACGCTCAATTGTTTGAATCTGTGCTACGGCTTCAGACAATTCTGCCTGTGCTGTTGCATAGTCAATATCTGAAGTTCTGTTTCTAAGCGCCTCTTCAGCAGCCTCTTTTGCAGCAATCGCTTTTGCTTCATCTAGGTCATGACCGCGAACTGCTGTGTCAGCCAATACGGTCACCACACCAGGTTGCACTTCTAACAGGCCACCTGAGATAAAGATTAACGTTTCTTCAGCTTCATTCGCTTGCTTGATACGCAAAGCGCCAGGCTTGATGGTAGAAATCATTGGTGCATGGTTAGGATAGATACCCACTTCACCAGCACTTGCAGGTGCAACTACAAACTCAGCTTCTCCTGAGAATATACTTGCCTCTGCACTAACTACATCAATATGAACAGTATTTGCCATTATTTTTCCTTAAAGCGTTTAACTAGTTAACCAAGCAAAGCTTAGTTAAGAGTCTTGGCTTTCTCAACTGCTTCTTCAATACCGCCAACCATGTAGAAAGCTTGCTCTGGTAAGTGATCGTATTCACCAGCAACAATCGCTTTAAAGCCTTTGATTGTTTCTTTTAGTGGTACGTATTTACCTGGCGCGCCAGTAAACACTTCAGCAACGTGGAAAGGTTGTGATAAGAAACGTTGGATTTTACGTGCACGGCCAACAGCCAATTTATCTTCTGGTGACAACTCATCCATACCCAAAATCGCGATAATGTCACGCAACTCTTTGTAACGTTGTAATGTTTGTTGTACTGAACGTGCTACGTTGTAGTGCTCTTCACCAACCACTAATGGGTCTAATTGGCGTGATGTTGAATCCAATGGGTCAACCGCTGGGTAGATACCAAGAGAAGCAATATCACGTGACAACACAACTGTTGAGTCCAAATGCTGGAATGTTGTTGCTGGTGATGGGTCAGTCAAGTCATCCGCAGGTACATAAACCGCTTGGATAGAAGTAATAGAACCTGTTTTAGTTGAAGTAATACGCTCTTGTAAACGGCCCATTTCGTCAGCTAGAGTAGGTTGGTAACCTACAGCTGAAGGCATACGGCCTAACAATGCAGATACTTCAGTACCAGCCAATGTGTAACGGTAAATGTTATCGACGAAGAACAACACGTCACGACCTTCGTCACGGAACTTCTCAGCCATAGTCAAACCTGACAAAGCTACACGTAAACGGTTGCCTGGTGGTTCATTCATTTGACCGAACACCATCGCCACTTTTGATTCTTTCATGTCGTCTAGTTTAATAACGCCAGCTTCAGCCATTTCATGGTAGAAGTCGTTACCTTCACGAGTACGCTCACCCACACCTGCAAACACGGATAAACCTGAGTGTTGTTTAGCGATGTTGTTGATGAGTTCCAACATGTTAACTGTTTTACCTACACCAGCACCACCGAACAGACCCACTTTACCACCCTTAGCGAATGGACAAACCAAGTCAATCACCTTGATACCTGTTTCTAACAAGTCAACTGATGGAGATAACTCTTCAAAAGTAGGTGCTTTTTGGTGAATAGAACGGCGCTCATCACACTCGATAGGACCAGCCTCATCGATTGGGCGACCCAACACGTCCATAATACGACCTAAAGTACCTGTACCAACTGGCACTTGAATCTGTGCACCAGTTGATTTAAACGCAGTACCACGTGCAAGACCATCAGATGAGCCCATGGCAATAGTACGCACAATGCCGTCACCTAATTGTTGTTGCACTTCCAATGTCAAACCAGCTTCCGCTTGGCTTGATGCGTCATCAATAATTAACGCTTCAAATACTTTTGGCATTTGATCACGTGGGAACTCAACGTCAACCACCGCGCCAATACATTGCACTACTTTACCAATATTTGCTGTACTCATCTTTTTTCCTTACTAAACGTATGTTAGTCAGATATAACTTTAATAAAATTCTTTACTAGCCGTGTCTTATCGCTTTTGGACCTTACTAACCCTGCTAGGCTAGGTTAGTATTGCCAAATCACTAAGCTACAGCCGCCGCACCACCAACGATTTCAGAGATTTCTTTGGTAATCGCCGCTTGACGCGCTTTGTTATAAACCAGTTTCAATTCACCGATTACGTTTTTAGCATTATCAGACGCTGATTTCATCGCTACCATACGTGATGATTGCTCAGAAGCCATGTTCTCAGACACTGCGTTATACACAAGTGACTCAATGTAACGAACCATCAACTGGTCAATCACAGGTTTAGCTTCAGGCTCGTAAATGTAATCCCAGTGACCTTTAGCCGCACCAATTTGAAGCGCACTCTTAACAACTGCGCTAGCACTCAACGCTTCAGATTTCTCTTCGGTTGGGTGTGTACCTAAACGCTCAGCTGTTAAAGGTAATAATTGCTCAATCACTGGCTCTTGTTTCATCGTGTTGATGAAACGTGTGTAGCAGATATGTAGCTGATCAATTTCGCCAGCTGTATAAGCGTCAAGCATTACCTTAATCGTACCGATAAGCGCCTCTAAATGTGGCACATCACCCAAACCGATAATGTGTGATTTCACATTGGCACCAACGCGGTTCATAAAGCTATAACCTTTATTACCAATCGCACTCACGGACAATTTCTTGCCTTCTGATTCCCAAGTTTTCATTTGGTTAACAGTTAAACGCAATACGTTGGTATTTAAGCCACCGCACAAACCTTTGTCTGAGCTCACAACAATAATGCCAACATTCTTAACAGTGTCACGCTTTACTAGGAAAGGGTGCTTATATTCAGAATGTGCTAGCGAAAGGTGAGCCGCAACATTACGAATTTTCTCAGCGTATGGACGTGATGCACGCATTCTATCTTGCGCTTTGCGCATTTTAGAAGCGGCAACCATTTCCATCGCCTTGGTGATCTTGCGTGTATTTTCTACACTCTTGATCTTGGTTCTAATTTCTTTACTACCAGCCATTTTAGTGTCCTAATAGTTAGATATTAGTAAGCAGTTGTCGCTTTGAAGTCTTGAATTGCTGCATCAAGTGCTTTTTCGTTATCGCCGCTTAAGTCTTTGCTTGATTCAATCGCGTCGGCTAATGCTTTGTATTTAGAAGCTATAAAGCCGTGCAATTTACCTTCAAATGCTAATACTTTGTTAGTTGCTACATCATCAAAGTAACCTTTGTTCGCCGCAAACAAGGTAATTGCCATGTTTGATACGCTTAAAGGTGCATATTGCGCTTGTTTCATCAACTCAGTAAACATACGACCGCGATCTAATTGTTTACGTGTTGCCTCATCCAAATCAGATGCGAACTGCGCGAACGCAGCCAATTCACGGTATTGCGCTAGTGCTAAACGTACACCGCCGCCTAATTTCTTGATGACTTTAGTTTGTGCAGCACCACCTACGCGAGACACTGAAATACCAGCGTTGATCGCAGGACGAATACCAGCGTTGAACAAGTCAGTTTCCAAGAAAATCTGACCGTCAGTAATAGAAATCACGTTGGTTGGAACGAATGCAGAAACGTCACCAGCAGCAGTTTCAATCACTGGCAATGCAGTCAATGAACCAGTTTTGCCTTTAACAGCGCCGTTAGTGAATTTTTCTACATATTCTTCGTTTACACGAGCAGCACGCTCTAACAAACGTGAGTGAATGTAGAACACGTCACCTGGGTAAGCTTCACGGCCTGGTGGACGACGTAATAGTAATGAGATTTGACGGTAAGCAATCGCTTGTTTAGTCAAGTCATCATAAACGATCAATGCATCTTCACCGCGGTCACGGAAGTATTCGCCCATGGTACAACCAGCGTATGGTGCCAAGAATTGCAATGCTGCTGAATCAGAAGCTGAAGCTGCAACCACAATGGTGTAAGCCATCGCGCCGTTTTCTTCAAGTTTACGTACCACGTTAGCGATAGTAGAAGCCTTTTGGCCAATCGCAACATAGATACAGGTCATGTTTTGACCTTTTTGGTTGATGATCGCATCCACTGCAACTGCTGTTTTACCTGTTTGACGGTCGCCAATAATCAACTCACGTTGACCACGGCCTACTGGTACCATTGAGTCAACCGATTTCAAGCCAGTTTGTACTGGTTGTGACACAGATTTACGTGCAATCACGCCTGGCGCAACTTTTTCAATCTTGTCTGTCAATTTTGCGTTAACTGGACCTTTACCATCGATAGGCTGACCCAATGCGTTCACTACGCGGCCAACTAGTTCTGGACCTACTGGCACTTCTAAAATGCGACCAGTACATTTACATGTGTCGCCTTCAGTAATGTGTTCGTAATCACCCAATACCACAGCACCAACAGAGTCACGCTCTAGGTTAAGTGCCAAACCAAATGTATTGCCAGGGAACTCGATCATCTCGCCAGCCATTACATTTGATAGGCCGTGAATACGAACAATACCGTCAGTTACTGAAATAACAGTACCTTGAGTACGCGCTTCAGCACTGGTAGAAAAATTTTCTAATCTGCTTTTAATCAGTTCACTGATTTCTGATGTAGATAACTGCATGTAAACTCCTAATA